>Ga0160429_1000058_pt1 | contig 146069 bp, 151 predicted proteins | sample SolpanmetagenomR_FD_108199 | JGI IMG/M metagenome (GOLD analysis project Ga0160429, IMG submission 108199) | Solar panel surface microbial communities from Lawrence Berkeley National Laboratory, California, USA - R | ecosystem: Engineered > Built environment > Solar panel > Unclassified ...
AGACTAATACTTCAACTGAAACTAATACTTCACCTGAATAGAGTCTTTCTACTATAGTAATAATTTATGCTAGCAGAATAGGTTCAGGCACTTTAAGTAATGGGAGCAAGTTCACTTCAACAAGCTGCGGAGGCCTAAGGCCACCTAAATAGACCCTAAAGAAGACTTAATGAACGGGGGGTCGAAATAGAGCGCCTAACCTGCCTGAAACTCCTAATTAGGCTAATTAGTCCCTAAGTAGGTCATGATAAGGTTATGTGTAGGGGGGTAGGCTTTGCAGATGAAACAACCTCGCAATTCAATATATTATTATTTTAATAAGTATATAGGTTATTATTATAATAGCTAAAAATATAAAGGCTATCCTTCTATAGCCGCTATTATTCTCTCTCTTTACGACCTCTCTAAGTATACACTAGCCTTAATTAAGCTTTAGAGTAGAAGAAGATCGTGTAATGTTAACGCTTTAGTAGCCTCCCTATATGTTTTACATACCTTATAGTACTATATTAGAATAACAACTACAATACATGTAATCTATCTACTACTATACGACTGTATTGGCTTCGTACTTTGATATCACACACAATCAAAATGTTATTATGCTCAAATAAGTCCTGTGTCGCATTCTATACTGTAGGTGAAGAAGATTAAGGAAAGGTACAATAGCTTTACAATCACGCTTTCAGCGAATCAATATACTCCTTCACCAGATCTTCCACTTTCTCATCCCTCTTCAACCCCAGTCGATCCGGTGCTGTGCAGTTTTGTTAGCTCGTGCAGGAGTTTGGAAGGTGCTGACATTGCTTACTTGACGGATCGAAATTTTCTGGCCAAGACTCTAAAATCTTCCTGAAATCCGGGTTCTCCTTTTCCTTCAGTAACTTCAACTTATCCTCCCCTCCATACTTAGCCAGGGCGTCCATTAGTTCTTGTATAGTCGCAGAGATGCCAGGGAAAGTGAATGCTCTTTTATGCGGGGCCAGCGCATCGCTCTGCAGATGTAGAACACGCACGAGGTTCTCAATGGTACTGCTCGGCGAGCAAACATATGTACGGTAGTCCCTGTTCTCCAGCGGTATCACGCACTCCTCACCCTTCATCGGCTCGCGGATCATTCCAGATAAGAACGACGGGGCAGCATTGCTTGGAGCCCCAGGCCGGATAATGACGGTCGGGAAACGGACGGAGAAGGCGTCAACATACCCCTTACGATGCATGTCGTTGATGATGATTTCGGTAGACAGTTTGTGAGCGCCATACGTCGTCTCCGGGGTTAGCGGTGTATCGTCGTTGATAACTTTCGGTAGAGGATTGCCGTATACTGCCTGTGAGCTGGAGTAGATGACACGGACTTTTGGTGCACTGGGGTCCTGTCGCCTTTTCTGGGAGATTGCCAGAACGAGGTTGCGCACACTTTCGATGTTGACTCGCATGGACTGTTGGATGTTGGACGATTAGATAACTCGCATCTTACTACGGAGAGAGGATCGTTATTGATTGGACCTACCAGCTCAAAGTTCTCTTCCGAGTTTTTCGACATGATACCGTGGAAAATGAAGATTGCGTGCAGAGGTTCGGCAGCTTTGAGGAGCTCGTCGACAAATCCCGCTTTGGTGATATCACCCTTAAGGCATTTGACGTTTTCGGGGTGTTTAGCACCTTCAGGCACCTTTGGTTGGTAGAGATCAGTTAGAACGAGATTGTAACTGTCGTCGAGGAGACGCTTGGCTAGCATGGGCCCAATCATGCCACTCGCGCCAGTGATGATGATGTTCTTCTTGCCGGACATGGTTGGAGGAGGAGAAGGAAGACTGGAATGTGCTTGCTACGTGCTGTGCTTGCAAAGCGATGTACTCGGCGCGAGCGCATCTTTTAAAGTCACTCCATGACTGTGTCAAAGCCTATACTGATTAGATCATGGGCAATCACCCCACATCGACTGCGCGCTTCGAGGGAGAGGATCGCGCCTCGAGGCTTCAAGGAGGAAACGAGCATTGGGCGCCACGGTGTGGAACTAATGCCGACTCCAGTCCAGGGGTCACCTTTACCCCCACTCCTGCGGCCGACAACGATCCCGATCCCAGGTTCAGGTCTCCAGTTATTCAATGCACACACGGACAGGAGACGAGGACAGAAACGTAGATATTTTGATGCACGCATGGTATGACTTTGATGGTACTCTTTCTTGGAAGTGAGGACCGAAACACGTTAAGCAGTCCTGGGCGCGAATCCCTGTTCCAATTCCATTGCCAATCTCATGGTGGCAGAATGGCCGATGTTGTGTAGTGACGGGGGTCTTGAAGCTTGCTCAGTTGCTGGATTAACTCTAACCCGCTAAACAGTTTACCTGGTACTGAGCTCGTATGATCATGAGTACGACGGACATAATTTGAACAACAATCGCACTCTACTTTTCAAGGACAGGTCGTCGTTCTACCATGTCTGTTCCAGCCCTCCGAAAGATTTGGAGCATCTCTTGTTTACTTGAACTGAGCTTGACATGCGTTCTCAAAAGGACATATCGTAAAACAGGCTCGAAACACAGATAAATTGGTGACTTGTTATGATTCTATCTGAGTGATTGGTGATGGCCTGGGAATACAACGCTTTTCCTGCAGTTCCTCCGACCCCTTCTAACTTCGATATTTACGAAGCAAGATCTGTAGTGCAAGGTAGGCCACAACACCGGTGAAACAAAGCCCGCTAATGACCCCGAACCCTTTCAAATACTTCGGGGCTTCATTGGATGGGAACAAGTAAGAGCCGTAAATCGATGCCAAGTTGCCCATTCCGTTGACGATAGCAAGAGCAATACCTCTGGATTCGGGCGCCATGGAACCAAACGTCGATGAAGCGTATGCCAACGCAAGAGCATTCGAGGCCCACAGACCACTGGCCATGAGGACAAGCAAGGCATACCTGGCTTTGAAGTCGTAAACCGCGCAAGTGATAATCGCGCAAAGCATGGAGAGGGTCATCCAAGCCCCAAGGACATAGCCGCGGATATGCGGACGCTTGTCCATAAACACCGAAGTTATGATAGTGCAGACAAAGGCCACCACAAAAATAGGAACAGTCATATACTGCACAAGGTGTTAGTCGCCGTGTTCGATCATAAACACCAAAACTGTTGATTCACTTACTTGGATGTGGAATCCTGTATACCCAAGACCTGCCACAAGTGTTGGATAAAAGTACGATAAGGTGGAAGCACCGACAATAGCCATGTAGCCGACGCAAAAGAGCCAGGTCCTCCAATTTGTGACAGCCAGCTTGAGTGCCCTCAAATGACCCATCTTTTCTTCACTGGATGGAGGCCTGCCGTATTGTAGACGCTTGATGGCAAGCTTGCGCTCTCGTTCGCTGAGGCGTTTCGTGTTGGCGGGAAAGTCCTAAAACTATTGATTAGCAAGATATCTTCAAACATGGTAAAAAAGTTCAATACCATTAGAATAAATGAAGCTATGATCGACCAGCCCGCCGTGGCAGCTCCTTCAATCTGTCGAACAAGTTAGAGACGACACGAAACAGATCTCTTGTAACACCTACAATGAAAAGCCATCTCCATCCAGCGATTCCATGTGCACCATCGAAGTTGCGCTCGATAGCACCAGCAATGAGTCCACCAAAGGCTCCAGACAGGATGGCAGCGGAGATGTAGACACCAAAGCGTTTGGCTTGCTCATTGGGCTTGTACCACGAGGACAGTAACAACAAGACACCTGGCGCAAAGCCAGATTCAAGCACTCCCACTATGCAACGGAGTCCTACGAGGGTTTGATAGTTCGGGACCCAGCCCATGGCAATTGTTACACATCCCCACAGGAACATGATGGTTGGGAGGAAGATGGACGGCTTGAAACGAACCAAGATCATGCTGAAAGAGATATTGGATTAGTACATTGTCCATAGTCTCGGTATAAGGGTGGGTGCCAGGAGACTCACTTCGACGGGACCTCGCAGATAACGTAGAAGATGAAGAATACTACTAGGGCGAGTGAATACTCATTTGACGAAAGATGAAGGTCTTTTTGCATGCCGGCGGTTTTGGCATTACCGATGCTTTACAGGTGTCAGTTTGTTCTTCTACAATCTCCTCGTCGTCTACCCACTTTGTACGATCCATATAGGAGAGGAGATACATGAGCCACATTGTAGGCAGAATGTATAGATCGATCTTGCGCACCAGCTTGCGTTCTTCCTCGGTGTCAGGCTCGTAGCCGTCAATGGCTTCGGGTTCAGATTCGTTCCATTCTGCAAATTCGACATTTGTCTCTTCGAGGTGGTGCTGTTTGGACTTGTCCATAATTACGGATGCTGGTGAATGATGATGGGCAATGGCAGACAAGGTCCTGAATGAAAGGAGTCGATCTGGCAGAGGACAACGAGATTGTGCAACGCCTAAGCACTATCTTATAATGAGCGAAGACAGACTCTAGATAGCTCTGGCGATGTTTCCAGTGGACACATAGAGCGGGGCCCCGAGACGCTGCTAGCGGGGCACCAGACTGTTGGAAAAGATGAACCTGCCACCTCCGCACATTCGGCTTGCCTGCAGGATATACCTCGAGACGCGGTATAAAGTGGTTCGCCTATCTCGTGCTGTGGCTTTTGCGGTCTTGGCGACGTTGATCGAGACTCTTCGTAGGTCAAGAGTTACCAGGTACTGTACCTTATAAGGTGCGAGATGCGGGTGGCCGTTGACTTCGGAGGTTCTTGGTGAACAGCTCACATCCTTTTCAATTTCGTGAAGGTTCCGTCCCAGAGGAGTACTGGTACCTGCGTTTAAGAAGAGCACTGTACCCGTGACCATACACACGGCTCCGGCAGTTGCGGCATGCATGAATCCAAAGATGGTCTCAGATGATACGACTTTTCCAAGTCAAAGCCAAGTCGACGACGAGATTTGATGTATTTTTATTGAGTAAAGGACGTATGGAAGGGAGCTAAGAAATAAGGAATTTAAAGGAGCTGAAAGTGTGGTGTCCTGTTCCTAATGCCATCACTACTGTTGATTATTGATATTCAAGAACTCTTTTCACGCGCAAAACCTGGTGTGAGGGGACCTGCGGATGAGAATAATGCATGCCTCATCGTGTACTGTAGGGTGTTCAGGTACCGTACCAGAGGAAACGGAAGTTACAGTTTTGGGGCAAATTTAACGAAGGGCAAGTTGACCTAAGTTGATTCCTGATGACTACCTCATGCTTTACGAGAAGAAATAGCTTGAGCCATGCCATTCACATACTCATAGAATGCCCACGCGCCGGGATCTGGTAGTTCCTGGCCTTCTGCCTCTGCGACATACGTTGCTCTTCCGAACTTGGCCTTCAAGAACCGCGTTGCCTCGGCCTTTTCGTGTGCAACCTGAACAGCATGCTGAAAATCGTTTGTGTGCACGAAATCTTCAGCAAAAGGAATCAAAGTATCCATAACTGTTCGATGTCCCTCTCTTGCGCCGGTGTGTGTCTTGAGAGACTCAACTGCTTGATGGAACGCCTTGGCGAACAGTTCAACGTTCGCCGAAGAGTCCTGTGCTGGCGGCGAACGTTTGAGCGCTAGAGTAAAAGCTGACAGAAGAATGCCCAAGATAGCACCCAGTGTCCCACCCATATCATCAATGGCATCCGATGTGTTGTTGAGGAAGTCGACTACAGATCCGGTCGCTGCACCACCAGCGTCGAGGATCTTGAGTATGGCTTTGACGGATATCAGTTATGACCTATATGCGCACTGTAAGGATACTTTCACCGACCTTCTGAGACGCCTTGAACGGCGGTTCCACAGTCTCCATCGCCCAGAACCATGTCCCACTTGGTGAGGTCCGGCTCCGCAGCAATAGTAGCTTCGCAGCCTGCACTGACGACTGCACTGAGGACTTTGGGATCCACTTCGTAACGATTTAGCTTCCATGCTCTGAAATGTTACAGTACACTTACATATTATGTCTGTGCCGTCGTTAGCTTTCATCTCCATTGGACTTTCCGACCGTGCAGTTTCATTTGAAACCTTCTGCGCCCGGGGCGTTGTCACATTTGGCCATGAGACTGCAGTGGTTGGAGCATCGAGGAGCTCCAGGAACTCTTCGACTGATGCATCGCTTTGTTTTGCAGCTGCAGACAGATTGCAGAGAGATATTGAGAAACCGGGTGCATTGAGTGACGTTTCGAACGGTCCACTCAGGATTCTGACAGGCTTGATACTCCATTCTTGCGCTGATTACCACAATTAGCGACTCAATATAACAAAGATTAACGAGTGTAAGGCATACACAATTGGGTGAGGATCTCATCGGTGAGAGCACCAAGCTCTAGGTTTGATATCCCACCGTAGTTGTTCATAATCAGGACAACCAAATCGTCGCCTTCGAACTGTACAAAGTGACGTTCAGCATCTGTCGGGTCACAGAGAAGTGATAAACACTTCTTGATCAGATCTTCCACCGATGGAAACCCATCAAGTCTAAATCTTCCCTGGATAAAGTTTAGTACAAATAGATCCGTAAAATGCTCAGGTCTTCATACTCACTGGCTCATTGTGGATACCAGCACCGACAACGACCACACCTTCTGGAATCGCTTCATTAGTATCACGACCTGGTACGTGACAATGATCGAGCGCAGATCCGATCGAGACAACCTGGGCGTTCACGCTTTGAGCTAGCTGAACGCATCGCTCAAAACTGTACTTCTTGCTGGCAGCCGCGGTAGTAATTTTCATAGCTGAGGAAGGCGTGTTAGGTAAGCTATAGAACATGGTGTACGGATGAGGCACTAACGGACGACGTGGCCTGGCATGCCCCTTCTCCCGAGTAAGCCACACTGGCTTCTGCCGATTGATACATCATCTGTGAGATGAATGATGGCAACCTGTTTTGACATGCCTTGAGCTTGGGCTCTCTCGGCTGCCAGACCGAAGTGCAGTTTATCGCCAGTATAGTTTGTGATCATTAGAATATGACCTTGCTCCGAAGGTGTCGCTCTTATCGCCGCGAGCACTTGCTTCGTACTGGGACTTGCGAAGATATCGCCACAGACAGCACCTGTCAACGCACCAGTCCCTACGAAGCCCGACCATCCAGGTTCGTGGCCGGATCCTCCTCCGCTCAATATGGAAACCGTGTTTGGATCATGGTATGCATCGTAGACTACTCGTTCGGCCTTGTTCAGAGCAAGGTGAGGGTGTGCGATAGTCAGCGCTTGGAGGTACCTTGGTACTAATGTATTTGCTGCAGTATTGGGGAAGTAATGTTTCGCGGACATGACTGTTTCAGCTGGATGTATAAGGATACTATGGTGAGTCGAAGCAGTTTGAGGGCATATGAATTGCTTTTTCAATATCTCCTCTTTGTTGGATAAAAGGCAAGGTACATCGACGGAAGTACAATGTTCAGGGACTCTTGGAACCCTCATTGAGCGCAACTCCGGACGACACAAACCGCGCCTCGAGGCGGCCTTCCCTTCTTCGGTCGCGCCTCGCGACATTGCGGCAAAACGGCGAAACCTCTGCAGGCTACCTCTTCCACACGGGCGATTAACAGTTCTGTGGGACCACAATGTATGTGAGAATATACAGCAGGATGGCCCGCTCCGTCTAGCAGAACAATCTTTGCAGTATCTTCACTCAAGCACTCCTCACACCAGGATTTCCTCGGGTTCATACAGAAAATCACGTCGGGCATCCCAGACAGTAGTCGCGATATACACAACAGCCCCATCTTGAGTCGACGCCAAAGAACTTTACAGCACCCTTCACATCTGAACCTCGCCACTCTAGTATATCAGCTTGATTTGCTTATTTCAATCCTCAGCACTCGAGAACTACACCACGATGCCAGGATTTCGTATAGCTGTCGGTGGTGACGATGCAGGTTTCGCCTATAAGTCCACAATCGTGGAGGATCTCAAGAAGGATCCTAGGGTGAGCACAGTCATCGAGACTGGGCCATCATCGGCGCAAGACAAAAGCCCTTATGCGAATTCTGCCCTTGCTGCTGCTAAGCTCGTAGCTAGTGGAGAAGCGGATCGTGCAGGTAAGTGATCGAGGAGAGGGGTCAAGCTGCGAGAGTATTCACTGACTGTGTCGTCCTGCTAGTGCTAATATGTGGCACCGGTCTGGGGGTTGCAATTGCGGCCAACAAAGTCCAAGGAGTCAGAGCGGTCACTGCCCATGACAGTTTCAGCGTCGAGCGATCGATCTTGAGCAACGACGCTCAAGTCCTGTGTCTGGGTGCCAGAGTCATTGGCATTGAGCTTGCGAGGAGGTTGGTTAAGGAGTGGCTGTCGTATACCTTTGATTCAGTACGTTTGCTTTCCTTTTCGACACATGTACCATTTCTAATCTTCTGTCAAGGCCTCTGCATCAGCCGCGAAGGTACAAATAATCACGGACTTTGAGAATGATAGTAGGGTTGCAGGCCAGGTATGAGTAGCGCATGGGCATGAAGGAGAAAGATATTGGCCAGACAGGTCTTGCAATTCAGTACAACGTGTAACATGGTGCATGATACGGATAATATTCTTGGTAGCGTTTCGCGATTTGCTGCGTTTATTTCTGTTATTTATTGTTGTACACTGCAGTGGGTATCACTGTGACGGAGCTAGACAAATAGTCGAAATAGATGTCTATTGCATGCACTATAAGAAGGATATATTCGCTGAAAATGGTCATGTCTTACACAAACAACGGTATACAAACAAGCTCAGGCTATCCCCTTTGAAGCTTTCCGTGCTTTACCTCCACTTCCACACACTTTGATGACCTCCTCCATTGTTTTCTGAATTATGTTGGTCCCTTCTTCCATAAATGTCGTTAAGGGTGTGGATGCGGCATCACTCTTGAAATAGTTGAGATAGTCGAGCAGGGCCAGCTTGTTCACATTGACCTTGACACATCCAGCAGCCACACACTTCTGGGTGGTTTCCGGCTTCCAATCATTTGTACCATGCACGACAAGACGAACTCTCCCATTGACCTGAGACCTAATCTTGTCTAGTCTGTCATACTGTAGCTGTGGGCCTCTGGAATCGTAGTCACCGTGTACATTGCCAAAAGATGGCGCCAAGAAGTCGATTCCTGTTGCGATAAAATCGTCGACCTGCTCGGGCGTCGTCAAAGCCTCTTCAAGACTTTCCGTATCTGCTATACCATCTTCTCCACCAGTGATACGTCCAGGTTCTGCTTCTGTAGTGATGTTGTGTTTGTTGCAGAAGGCTACTAGTTCCTGGGTTTTCCTCAAGTTTTCATCCATTTCGTAGTGGCTCATATCGATCATTATTGAGTCGAAGGGCAGGTTGGCTGCGGCATATCTGATTACGTCCTCATCCTGTGCATGGTCGAGATGTACTGCAACAGGTACAGTTGCTTGTCGTGCACGATCAGCAGCAGTGCGAACCAGTAAGCCGTCGCTGTACTTGATGGCCGAAGGGAAGAACTGCAGAATCATGGGCGCCTCCATGGCTTCCGCCGCGCGAATCAATCCAAGAATGCATTCGATGTTGTAACTAAGAATCTCGTTATTATTGACATCATGAAATATTCATCATGGGTCTAACTCACGCAATCGCGGCAACAACACCATAATTGCCCTCTTCGGCTGCTTTAAGTATCTGATATGTCTTATTGTCCTTCTTCCACTCCATGTTAGTCGCAGATGGCATTTCCGGAAGAGCTGTTAACGTGATGACTCTTGCAACTTGGGCGAGCTTATCCTATATCACTTTTAATAAGGCCTTGCTCCTTCTTGAAGCGCCTCGAGACGCATCCTGATCTCCCCAGAAGCCTGGAGCCCCACCAAGACCGTATTAGGCAGGTAGATACGGATTGCCTGTTTGGAATGCGGCCAACTTCCAGCCAGTAATCCTCCTGCCCCTTCACAAGGGGTCTCAAGCCTCGAGTCGCGCTTCTCCATTTCTCCTGCGAACTTTTCCCCTAGCAAATACATACCACGAGCCGAGGTGGATAAGCCAGTCGAATGCAACTTACAACCTCGACGCGGAAAGGAACAAGAAAGTCCCGCAGTACGGGCTTGCGGACAACGACTGGATGGTAAGCAACCTCTTTCAGTACCCTTGACAGCTCTGTAATGAGGTGAATCGGTGAATCTGTCTGCAGAATTGCAGAAGAAAGATGATTGAGACATCGTTCCTGCCCCAATGAACATTCTCTTATGTAAAATCTATCAGCACTCTTCACAACTCTGTCATGAGAGGCGGATCGATAGATCCCTAAAGCTCGCATACTAACCTCGGAAAGTCTTACATGTCGTCAAAGACACAAGAAGTGCGACGAACGTCGACCAACATGCGGTCCTTGCTCCATATCGGCTAGAGACTGTGTCTTTCCCAGCAGCGAGAATGTTGTGCGAGGTGTAACGCCACGTCGCCGCACGCAATCAAGTTCCAACCCAGAGGCTAGACTTGAAGAGGACCCCCCACATATTCCGCCTCAACCTGAGATCCCTCCACCTTCAACAACTGAGACCTCGATCTGGACTCAGCAGGCCGAGGTAGTCGAGTCCGCATACTCTCATATCGCAGACATACAGGTTCCACATATACATCACAGACTTGAAGACGAGCAGCAAGTACACTTTGCATACAGCCCAGACACCATCGCGTCTGACTTATTAACCGCTGACCTTGCCTCCACACGGTGGCTGGATTTGCTGGCCTATGATGCAGCTCAAGCGGACAAAACATTTTCGTTAGCTCCAACACGCTTTTGCAGTCCAGTGCTGGCTGAGCAGATACCCGACAATCCTGTCATTCCTGACGCACTCCTACAACCAGAGGCATCTAGGGTAATCGAAACGAACGGATCAGTGGTTGAACAACACTCTTGGCAGCTCAGCCATGACATCTTGTTGCAAAGCAATGAGGTCTCTCTATTCAGAGCTTTTGTCGAACATGCTGCTTCGTGGCTTGATTTGTGCGATTCTCAGAAGCATTTTTCCACTTATGCTACTAGGTTGGCCGTAAGTCATCTCTAGCATGTTTTGTCAGACATTGGACACTCATCTTCAAATAGCTGCGGAACGTGGGTCTCATGAAGGCGATCCTCGCATTGGCATCGCGGCATACTCTGGGAATAGGTCGTGACCCAAATACGGACGTCAGTGTGCCCATCCAATATTATTACGAAACACTCCATTATGTACAGGAAGCTCTTCACTATGCGACATACACTTGTTCAGAAGAATTGCTAGCGACATCAATAATCATTTCCACCTACGAAATGCTGGACGATGCAAACAGTAATTGGCAGCGACATCTCAAGGGCGTATTTTGGATTCAGCGCTCCCAGGATGTCAATGGTCAATCCGGCGGCCTTCGACAAGCTGTATGGTGGGCTTGGTTGAGGCAAGATCTTTGGGCAGCATTCCGCGAGAAACGTGCTTGCTTTAGCTTCTGGAGACCTGTCAAGGCTGTCTCGGAGTTGACACAGGACGAGCTGGCGAACAGGGCTATCTATCTCCTATCGCAGGCTGTCAACTTCTTCGCACATTCGGAATCGGCCTCCATGACAACGTCCCAGAAGTCTCAAGCGGGAGAGACGATCTTAGAAGCTCTTGAGCAATGGCGAGCTTGCTTGGGCCCAGCTTTCCGCCCATTACCGACCACAGAACCGTGGCGTTCTGAATTTAAGCCAATATGGATCCATCCTCCACATTATGCCGTCGCCGTTCAGGCATATCATTTCGCAACTATTCTAGTGACACTTCAGCTGCCGACAGCAGGGTTCCAGAGTTATCTGCAGACTCAACGAATCCTGTCCGAAGCGGTAAGTGCCATATGTGGAATCGCAATGGAATTGAAAGATGAAGGCTGTCAAATCCTTTGCGCACAATGTTTGTTCGGCGCAGGTCTCTGCACGCAAGATGTCAAATCACGCGAAACGATCGTGGCGTTGATTGAAGATTGCGAGAGTCGCACTGGCTGGCCCATGTCAACCCTGATCACTGATCTGAGTGTGGAATGGGCAAAGCTCACATAGACTCGGATTGGGAAGGTAATGTTAGGATAGGATAGCAAAGGGCGGGTACGCCTCACACGGGCATATCGTGAGATTTGCTATGTACGAGCTTGAATAATTCTCGACGCAGCAGTTATCGAGATCTAACGAATGTATTATTCATGAAACATGAATCTGACATGCAGTAAGGAGTATGGGCGTATCATCTTCACACCACTACACACCAGCATCATTGTGCAATCTTAAAGAAATACCAGCTGCATTGCTAGCTTCGTTGTTACTCAACTCGGCGAGTCAACCTAGCCCAATCTACGCTATTCCAGCGACATCTGCTATCGTCTTCCGTTGAATGGATGAGTATGCAAGTGTCGAACGACTGTTGTGCACCGCATGTTCATTCTAGTCCTTCACTCATCAACCAGCATCATCCTCAGAGAGCTATTTGCGCAATTGCTGAATGATTACACTTCAAATGAAATCCGAGACTTGAGGCAGTATGTAGAGCTGGCTGGTGCTGATGGTTGAGATCATGTCATGATATTATCCAAATCGGTCCCTCCCTCTCGTCTTGAATCTGATGTGAGTTGGTGCAATAGAACATATGAACGAATGTATGAAACAACGTGAGTCTGGCAAAGGTCTTATAGGCTGCAACGTGACTACATTATCGTTGTCAGCTCACTATACTTTCTTGCCACCAGACTTCCATACGTTCTGAGATAGCGAATGCTACATATGATGATGCATATAGATCGCAGCAGGACAACGTGAAAATAAGTACAAGATTTCTTTAAATGGCGAGGGACTAGTGAGTGAAACGCCAAGTACTTGTATGGTGTCGTGATACTAATTGGATTACCTACTTGTTCAGTAGCTACACGTTGCCAGCTAGCGAATGTCATAAGTCTATGATATATTTATCAACTGTTCACTTACTCAATTCTATCCATAGTTGTAGCACGCCTTCACGAAATGTACCCCAGACAAGCTCGTCGCATAAGGTTATGGCAAAGTATATCGCTATGCAATAATATATTATTGAATTACTTACCCATACAAAAGCTGCACATCGCCAGCCACAGAATCTCATCCTGCCATGCTGCCAAAGTCTATTACCTGAATATTCACTCCCTCAATCCAACCGATACTTGTAGCATTCCTCCACGAAATGCACTGTGGACAAGCACTATCTGGATCACCACGCAAATTGATGCCGATACACATACTTGCTTCGCCTTCCTCAGCTGGAAGTGCCCAGAGGTGCCAGAGGACATTGTGCAGTGGGCCACACTTGGTAGTCTGTTATGATGTCAGCACTCAGCCCTTACTCTTGCTTCTTTTCGGCCACTTACCAGCTACCATCCCAAGTGCGTGGTGGTTGTTAACATGGCAGATAGCCTGCCACTTCCCCTGTCCTACAGCATTCATATACAGCGTCTTACCGACACCGTCATTGACCGAGATAGCCGGGTGTGTTGCGCCTTGCCAACTGACGCTGTTGCCGTGGAGGTGGAAGACGTGGGAAGCGGAGCGTAGGCCATAACGTACCAGATGACCTTGTCGCCAAGGCACATTTGGAAGTTGGGGTTGTTTGCGAAGATGTACCTGTCTCGGGTGATTAGTATACTGTTTGAGTCTAGAGGCAATGGTTAGAATGGAGGCATGGGGCCTTACCCATTCATGGTGAAGAAGGATGGCGCGCTTGGGAACTGATTGGCACCGGCAAGGTTGATGACTTGTGGCTGCCATACAGTCTTGTTGCCGGAGATGTATTTGCAGACATTTCGAGGGTTGGAATTCCATGCCACGAAATCACTGACACGAAGAGCCACTTGACCTCTGCCATCTGCCATGTGCTCGTTAGCTCATAAGGCCAGACTCAGATATATGGAATGCAAATTGATCTGTATCCTGTCTCTGGTCGACATGGTCAACAGTGCTTGACATAGTTCAGGTGAGTCAAGTCGGGGTAAAAGCAGTAGTATGGAAGCAAGTGAAGGAGGAAAGGTCGGCTGCCACTTGAAGATAAACGTTTTTGGTGGAAGAAGGAAGGGGCGACGCTGGTTAGTGGCCTTCGTAATGCAGAATGACAGGATACAATGAGCTATATTGAAGCTGAGGACAGCAACTTGTTGATATCTTCATCATCCAGCCCATCCCTCAAGGCAAAAGGGCAGTCTTCATCACGTTCTCAAGATCATGCTCTTCCTTTAAGGTGTCGAACCATCTCTCCCTCCTCGTAACAGCTCTAGCATTTCCTTCTAAAGCCGATCGACTAGCTCTAGTAGTCCTTGCACGTTTAGCCTCCTTTTGACTGCTTCCTTCTCCGCCACTCGTACTACCCTGTGACATTGTGGGGACAGCTGCGGCCAGGCTATTCCGCTGCTGCTCAAGTGCTAGATCGTATAAGACGATGCTACGCACATAGGGCGCTATATCGAGAATTGTAGAAGATAGGTCGCGGTCTGCGAGACCAACAGTCGAGGAGATAGAGAGAGGCTCGAGAGCTGTATTGAGAACGTCGCGGGTTCTGGCGAGGCTGGGAACTGGTAAGCGATTGACATAGGTGAATCCAAGCTGTTCGGTGCCAGTCATAGTGTGATCTGAAGCATTGAATCGACTCGCTATCAAGGCTAGGTTGTGGACGAACTGGAGAGATGTGACTGCCACAAGATGCGTATCAAACTGCTCGTAGTCCACAGCTGGCGTGGCTTTGCGTAGTAGCTTCTGGCCAGTTACATAGTCAAGGGCGACCTTCTTCGTAATCTCTGGCAACGTGTAGTCCAGGCTTTGCGTTCCGGGAATGTCGTAGCTGACAGAGACATCCAAAGCGCTTAGATGGTCGAGTTGAACTCCATACTCCCGTAGCCATTGACGTCTAGAGCCAGCCTCACTTGCGTTGCTGCTGCTGCTTTGCAAACATTCCCCGACAAGCGCAAAGACTGTCTCACGCGGGTCGCGCTGACTTTCTCGCCAGTTGGCGATCAGCTGCTCTTCTTGGGTTAAGTTGTCATGAAGATTAAGCAGGGACGAGTGATAAGTGCCGCTACTCATGACCCGAAGTGTCTGTCCTCGTGCATCTTTATCTACACCTGCTGGCCATCTTGGTAGGTACCAGTCGATGCCGCCCTTGGAATCGCCTACAGCCATCTGGCATGAGAATTGCAGGTCGCTCAGTGCACCTCTCAGGTCGCGACATCTATACAGTAGTTCTACATCATGTCTTTGCAGTAAGTGGCCCTCTCCAGCTGCTAAAAGAACAAGATAATCAATAACCAGACTTGGTGGAGGGGGCTGGAAGTGCAAAACCATATGTAATGATAGCTCGTCCTGAGGTATCAGGCTCTGATTGTTACACGTGATGATGATCGGGCGCTTTGATTGTGTCGACAATGTGATGATAGTTTCCCAAAACTGCTTGTCCTCTTCGTACAGGATATCCGCCTCTTCGATTAGAATAAGCGACTGCTTTTGTGAGGATGCTTTCTCTTTAAGGAGTTTAAGCTGGTTTACGTGTGCCTCCTGCTTCTTGTTGAGCTTCTTCACAGACAGTTCTTTCCTTGTTTTAGTGGTGCCGCCACCGAAAAAGGCTGTCAGCGTGCTCTGCGCAGCATCCGGCTCTATTGGCAAGGTGAAGTCCAGCTCGCTGGTATTGCCATCCACAGAACTTGTAATGCTCGCGGCTCTCTCTGCTCTTCGGACCTGATGGTTCAGGGACATATCGCCAACCTTGTCGAGTATGTCCTTGCCACTTCGTCGACTGTTAGGCCCAATTTCGAAGATGTCGAAACCAAGTTCTTTCGCCACTGCGAAAACAGCGGCTGTCTTACCACAGCCACTTGGTCCGGAGAGTAGGATAGTATTTGGTATTGAGGGTTCAGCTTGCACATCGTCATCAGAATCGACGACGAATCCATCCAATCCATCTTGTTTTAATTTTCGTTTCTTTTTCTTGCGTTCTTTCTCTTCGTCCTTGCTCCGCGCTTTCTGTACACGAGTGTGAGCTGTAGTTTGGCCTTCGAGCCATTGTTTGAGCTCAAATGCTTCATCCCCTGCTTGTAGCACTTCTGCTGCTGATCTTGGGGCATATTTCTGTGTCCAGAGTTGATTTTCGAATGCTCCCACGTCGAACGGCGTTAGTACGGTTAATATAGATTTGTGAAGTCTTGCTAGGGCTGGATGATGAAGAAAATCTTGTTTTATCTGGCTGGACATGGTCTCATGAAGCCAGCGACCAGAAACAAGCAATTTCTCAGGTCGTATGAACGTGTTCTGGCTAGAAGTGAGTCCCAGATGCGAAGAAAGCGTCCTGTCATGCACCTCGTTCCTGCTCTTGCGCTTTCTTATGCCGAATGTTGATCTCGTCGTGTATGATTCTTCGACAGCCAGGGCTCGGACATGCATATCTTGCATTGATGGCCAAGCTGCATGGTAAGTTCCTGGCAGACTGAAGATTCTGGAGGGCACCGTAGTTTTTATTGGGACTGAAGATGTCGCAGCCATTTGCGCTGCGTGCATCTGAGACCTCATCTTGCCAGGTGTGGTGAATGACTTGAATGGAGACTGTGGTAAACGCGTGCTGCGACTGTTAGTAGGAGGTGGCGTCGTTGCCCGTCCTTTCTTTTCGGTGAAGAAGGGATGCGATTCTTTATCAACTTTCGTCCTTGTCCTTCGTGGAGAGGGCTTGGACTCTGGCTCAAGTATCGCACGCACTTTTGCCTGCGGCTGACTTAGAATGTGGTTGATCTGCTTTCCAATTCGTATACGATCTGAGAGCACCGTCCTGCCATACCGAAGCACAATAGCCCGTTTTCGTTTTCGGGTACGCTTGGGTCTTTCCGGCTCTTGGGGAGGCGCATCTATATTTACCACCTGCTTCGGCTCACGCAGTATCCCAAACCCCCCAAGTCCATTTAGTTTTAAAAGCTGTCTAGGTTCTTGGTTGACAACGACTTGATTGGTCACGTCAGATGTTGTTACTGCTATGTCCTCATCCGCATTCTGGACAAACGTCTGGATCACTTGGTGTCCATTCGCCTCCGAATCCTGAGCTATCACAGGTTGTTTCTCTCCTTCCTCCTCGACCTTTTCATTTTCCAGACTCAGTCTGACTTGCTTCCGTGGTCTTCCCCTCGACTTTTTCTCAATGATGGGACATTGTGGTGATTGTTCGACAGGTTGTGGTTTGGGAATGCCCAGGAAATTTCGCATAGCATTTTGGGAAGCGGTGGACTCGATTGCTTTACGTTTTCGTTTTGATGAGCCTTGCTCAGTTGAGCCATCGAAGGCGACTGGATCTTGGCTTGTGATTAGCTCGTCCTCGTTACGACTGAACAGAGGATGGAGACTGCTTTGGTCTGAGGGTAGCATTCTCAGCAGAAGAGCGGCTAGAGACATTGACCATCGAGCATAATCATTAGCTCAATATCCCCAAGCCCTGGTCTTTGACGAGAGTCGACAGGTCTTGCTGTTTTGATCAGTGTGTGTGTGGACCGCCCATGGAAATGTCGCTTAGAGTGCTCCAATACAGAGTCACCGACGTATAAGGAGAACTCCCAACTCTACATTCGCTCTACGCGTGTCGTTGAATGACGTGAAACACACGCGACGGAAGCCACTAATTCTAATTGGTCCGGAGTAAGGCCGACGCTAAGTAAGAAAAAAGTTACAGATGAGCGCTCTACTACCACAACATCGAGAGAAGCTGGAACAATGGCCGACTCATATAGTATCGAGGCGCCAGTCGTCCTGCTGCACCTACCACGCTCGCACGAAACCACTCGCGCTTCTGTACCAGCCGGGCCTTCGTATACAATATCTGGCTCAAAGAAGCGGAAGCGAAGTGAGATTGTGTATGGGTGTTCGGGAGACTCAATCAGTGTCTACGATGTAGGTGCCGTGCGACGTCAAAGTCTTCGCCTTTGCTCATTAACCCTCCAGGTCAAAGCACCTCGACTGGCTATTTCTCATGCCATCCCTGCGCAATCACACCTCACAGCACCGCCATGCTCTGCATATATCAAAACAACAACCACAAAGTCTTCAACGAGATATACGTATGCCGCTCTGCGCGACCAACTGCGAGGGCGCCGTCAACAGATAGTTGGATTTGTCCATACCTCCTGGAAAAGCACCTCCATTGCTCCAGAATCCGTCCAGCACACCTGGGAGTCTGCTAAAAATGCTTCTGCCATCTCACATTTGGAGATAGTACCAGCTGGAGCCGATACACATGAACTGATTGCAGTACACCAAGATGGCCATCTACGAGGACTGTCAGCAGACTTGCAGAAAGAGCATTGGACAGCTAGCGTGGAGGAAGACGTGACAGTTGAGCACGCCTTTATACAGAGTGCTGGGGAGGCTAAGCGAGGCCTTTTGAAGAACAGAGCGGATTTGTTGCTGTTTCTGGAAACAAGTGGAAAAGATCAGGAGGACATACGAGACCGGACCGCTATCATCGGAGTTATAGCGCGAAACAATACGAATCAAAAGCGTACAATGCACATCTTTGCTGTCAGACCTCCTTCTATCGAATCGGCAGCTCAGTTGTCCAGTCGGGCACAGTCATTGATTCAATGGCAACTACCAGCTTCACCCAAAGATGCGGAAGAAACACCTCAATATAGCTTCGACACAGCATCCGGCCTTCTCCTCGTTGTTCAAGCAACTACTCTCACGACTTACACGTTTTCTACTCTCGGACCACGGCTGCTGAACCAGGTCCCTAGCTTGCCAGAGAGCGCTACGATCTCGTCGTTTATACCTCTACCACAATCCCTAGCTTTGGTAATGACCTCAGAAACATGTAGTCTGTTAAACACGCACTACAACTCTATTCTTGCCAGCACTGCAGCATCTGTTGAGGTCGGTCCATCACCAAGCAAGAAGCGCAAGCTTACAGCGACAAAGACGAATGACCACGGAAAACTTGAGCTTATCGACTACTTTCGATCGCTAAACATTGCTGTCGCTATCAAAGACAGCAGCTTGCTAGCACTCCAGCTCAGACTTCCTACCCCAGTTCGTGGACGTACCACTACCAAGCCACTGATGGCACCTCGTCTCATCGACTCCCTTGGCCGCGGTATAACTTCGTCAAATGCAGCCACCACCAGAAAAGCCCCTGCCACTCTCGACGCTCACAAAATTGACGAGCTCGCTCGATCCGACCCCAGTCTTGTTACACTTGCAAACATCTTCATTGATCAGCCAAAAACACAATCAAGCAGAGAAAGTCGAGCATACGTGAATCTCAACGGTCTCGTCCGAAGCCTGAAATGGGTATTGCAGAGTTTCAGTACATCACCAGCTATTGAACAACAACAAGCCCAACTAACCAATGGCGAGACCCCAATCACTCCTGCACCGAACGGCGTAGATGGAACTACCACACCAGCTTCGGCAACGAACCCCGATTCAGGCGAAGCGTCCTTTCTCGCCGAAGTCTCTGCCGCGACCGCCGACCTTTCTCTTGCAGTAGCTCTCATCTCTTCCGCCTCCACCACTACTTCCGACTCGGCTTCCACAGATCCGATAACCCTCCGTGCGATGACGCTAGAGCACCTCCTCACAAGACTCGGGACTTCACATCCCCCTGCCCTTCTCGCCCGCACTTTCCGCACTCATCTCTCCCAGCACGACCTGTTCCTTCTCATGGAGCTTCTACGCCACGCCCTAGAGCAAGGCGGTTGGGCGAGCAAAGTACTCGATGTATACCCCGAAGAACTCGACACTGAATCCGACCCAGAAGGCCAAGATCGCGTAGATAGTGGAGGACTCGACTCAAGCGTCCGTGTCATCGGCACGCTCATTTCCTGCGCCGTCGACGCACTAGGCGCTGGTGCCTGGCTGACTGGTGGTGTCGACGTCAACGTTGACGCTGCCGCCGGTGACTCGGATGACGAAATGATGGATCTTGACGCAGCCACTGGTACACGACCACTCCTCCCCACCCTCCGCCATTTGACTACCACAGTCCTTGAAGTGACGCAAGAAGCAGCTTTCTTCCGCTCTTTCCTGGCCGACTTTTTACGCTATGCCGATACGCTTGCTGCTGCTCCTATGGGTGTGCAGAACAGACTCGCTAATGCTATGGCGAATGAGCAAGGCTCGAGCCAAGGTGGAGGAATGTTGCCGTTTGGTGTCAGGACGGCGAGAGGAGTTGAGGCTACAGTGGTTAAGGCTGGTGGCGAAGTCAGGGTCAGAACTAAGAGGGAGCTTGCTGGCAGGATATCGAGGGAGGTTGGGACGTATAATTTTGAGAGAGTGAGGGTATGAGTCGGGAGTTCTATGTCGTCGGATGGAGCTGTAGTCGGCAAGCTAGGTTGGCTGGTTGGAATGGCGATGGGAGGTGGAAAATTGATGTAGTTCACTGTGCATACTCATATAGTTGTTGCTACTCGCACGGGGCAGTTTTTCATGATACCCGTCTTCTTAAGCTTCTAAACTTATTTTATGCCTTTTTGACGTCAACTCTTAATTCTCGTAGGTTGATAATATATGGACGAAAATTGATATACACAATACGAACAGCCGGAGCTGGAGCGGCTCGAATATGGGGATTTCGAAAAGCTCTTCCATCACCGCGCTCATGGTGCCATCGGTCGAGAAAAGTGTGACTTGGACGATTGTCGTCAAGCAGGACACGGAAACCAGGGCACACATTTAAGTGAAAGGAAGGAAGTTGGTTGTTCGATTATTGAAAGAAATGGCTTTTTCAACTGTACAATCTTGCGGTCTTGTAGAAGGGATGGATCGGATCTTTGCCGGTCGCTGGACATGCGCAGGTCAGAGGACTGATGTGTGGTCCACGATATACCATGCGGATGAATGCGAAAGGCATATTGAATTGCTCCTGATGTGTTTTTTCCTGACGGAAGGGTATTATAACAGCCCACATACGGTAAGGAGGCAGGCCTAATCCAGCTCCCCCTCCAGAAGCTATTCCGACCCTCTCTCTATGTTTTTGGTAGCGAGACCCTGAAATCCTCATATATCGAGTAGTGAAACTTTGCTTTCGTCCTTTACTATCTCACATTGAATTTACTACCCCAACGCCTCTATCTTAAGGCAAGTGACGAGGGGGCATAGGGTGCCTGCCCCCGAGCCATTGCCCCCCATCGAGCGCGGCAGTCATAGTGGCCTCGTCAGTCACCGAAGCTTAGCGGTCAGATAGTGGTGTTTTAGTATGTTGAAACAAAAGCAGTGTACCGGCTAAAAGCACCATAACTACAATCCTGCAGCTAAACTGCGTGTCGAGCCGATATCAGGTGACTCACGTTGCATTAGTAGATCGACGGCACGGCTGCAAGCCCGAAGTAAGACCATTAATCAAGTATTAATTACCATACGATGCGAAGTGCTGCGATAACGGCGAATGAACCTGTGGACCTGTGGAGGTTATCACGACAGGCGAGGTTGGTGGGGCCAGCTGAAGCTAATAATTTTCCGTTGCAAAGGTTCAGAGGAGTCAGGTAGGTGTTTATAAAGATACTTATAACTTATGATATTTATGCCATACGTATTTGTCCCTGCAGACGGGAAGCAAGGTAGATTCGAGGGCTTCGGCAGTGACATGCGTGGTGCAAGATTCAAGGCGTACAAGTTGCAAGGCGTGTAAGCGTAGAAAAGCAACGACGGATCTATCACAGTCAGCAACGTAGTCACACACACAGATTCGATTTCTTCTCTGATCGACGACGACGTATGCGTACAGCGGGAAACAATTCCAGATAACCTTCTTCTTGCACATCTTTGCACATGGCTTTGGATAATGAGGTGATGATTGATCGACGCCTCCTTAACCCTGCCTTCGGTTAAGCCAAGCTGCGCAGATCATGAGACTAATACTCGTGTAGCGGACGGGATCCTAAAGAGGAAACAAGACCGAATGGGTGTCCATGGGAGAGCAAAGCTAGCAAAGCTGAATGTTTACTTCTATGATCGATGTGTGCTAGGTGGATCAGGTCGTGTGGCTCAGACTGTCTCGATGGAGCTCATCTCTCTCGATGCGGGAAGATGTGAAGATGCGGCAGAAACCGGAGCTAGGAGAAGAGAGAAGGAGAGATGAGGCGTCGCCAGTCGGAAGCTAAATCGCTTAAAAGGCGAAAATATCTTGGCCGCTGCTGACTCTGATCACCGATCTGGTGTGGAATCCTTTTTTCATGTGATGTGAAATCACAAAAACAGCTTGAAACGAAGGAGCGGTTGCAGTCTCAAGGTGATGACAAAGCTTGCTGTTAAATACACTAGACCCTGATGGCTGCTGAACGCACAGAGTGCAAGGTATCTATCATACACTATTAGCACGAACCACAAAGTTGTTGTTTTTAGAAAAGGACAAAAGATACCACGATACCTGTAGGGTAAAAGACAGATCTTAGCGTGTTGCCGATAGATAAGATTTCCCCGCTCTTCACTTGGCGTTGTAATCGTGATATACTTGAAGGACAACAGCAGAAGAGGGAGACAGGCCTAATGGGCGACGACTAGCCAACTGTTCGTCTTGTCTGGGCTGGTTTGCCATTTCGAGAATCTAATCTCGTGTGTGAATGATGTAACACTCTATGATTCTATGCAAACGTAGCATAATGATGTGCAGTATGTCGCCTACCGCTTAACGCAAGCTAGAGAAACTCGACTGATCGACAATAAAACAGCGTGGCATAAAGATGTTGACGCATAGTAGCACGTCACAGGTCAGCAGTTCGAAGCGGCTTCTTATAAGAGGACGCTGGATGCAGATCCAATGAGGTCAAACTAAGCTCAAAAAGCGTCTAGCAAAAACGGCTGGCAAGATGATTTGCAATTGAGCTTAAGGTTAACTTTTGCGGCACGGTTAAAATAGGCGGCGGGCCATGTTGAAGCGCAATGTGAGCAGCCTTATCACCAACAAGTCCTAGTATTTTTCCCTTTTTGCCTGCCAAAGTCTTGGATCGCCAATTGTATACTCGTATGTGGTGGTTAAGAGCGAGCTAGGGCACGCGAGGTGGCAATTGATGCAGGGAGAGGTACGTACTGTTCTATCCGTTCACATCTTTCTCGACCAGCATTAAATAATGCTTTGATTGCATGAGCTCAGAGTCCACGACTACTTGCCACAATTACAAACTGCGATTGAACACATCTGAAGCCACAGCGGCTGATAGAGTAATAGACCAAGGATTGATACGGTGATAACAAGACAATGATGGATAGCCACAACGACTTTATCCTTCTCCGCAAAATGAGCACGCGGGTGGCCCCAGCCTCAATTGTGTTCAGTCTGGCATGCATGTCGTTGCCGAAGTTGCGCTAAAAAGGGCTAGCTTTCCTTTTTATCAAGCGGACGCCCTGAGGCCGTTTCCTTCTTTGCACAATTCGCATCATCAGCATCACCACTTACACGAGTTTGGTCCGCTTTCTCCATCTTCTCGTTGGCGTCTGCTTGCTCCTCACAAGCAAGGCCTTTACTACTCCATGTTGTGGCTTTGAGTCCTTTCCGTCATTCGCCACTCGTGACTAAACGCCAGCCCAGCAGCAAGCCACAATCACATCTTGGCCTGGGTCCTCGCGCTCGCGCCCTCGCCGTTTAGCTGCAAACACCTCTTTCCTCTTTCCCCACCTGCTCTCTTTTCAAGGCCCGTGGTACCTGAATCCGTGCGCAGATCAAAGAGGCGTTGGGTACCATTGACTTCGCTACGCCCTGCATTGGCTGTACCCTTGTTCTTTGATGCTCCTCATCATCACTTCTGACAGCCTTTCTTCAAGTGATAAACAAAGCAGGCCCCGGCGTCTGTTTGGGATCGTCCTCTTCACTCTCGCTCGACTGACTCTGTTGTTTGACTACATCGGCTCACATACAAATACTGCCAATCATATAAGCGTGCTCACCATAACACACCAAACATGATCTCTACATCACCATCTCATCCCGGCCGACCCCGATCACAGTCTACGGCATCCTCACATCAACAGCTGAATACCCTCCAACCAAACGTATCAGCCTTTGACAATTCGCATATATTCTCTCTTGCCATGACAAGGCCAGCACCACCCCAGAGCAGATGTTCACTACCGCCTATCAGAGATCTAATAGAGTTGGCTCAACTAGGTTCTGCAGGTACATCATACTGAGCTCAAGCTAGCGCAGTGGTGCCAAAAACTAACATGCTGCAGTCCCACATCATGCCACACATTCCTCACCATCACGTCAAGGCGGAGACGCAGTGCCTCGCACCTTGCTTCCAATGTTCTTCGATCAGACATCACGACCTCAGCAAGAACACACAATATCATCACCAACCTACCAAACACGACCTCGAGCGCCATGGCCTGAACACCAACAACCTGTTGGTCTTCCTACTCATGCGTACCAAGTTGCCTCCGGTTTACACATTGACCCTTACTTGGCGGCGATGGATCCTGGTACCCATCGACAGAGCTTCGCGTCAACAACATCTGCATCATCAGCTCATTCTGGTCTTTCTCGGACATCTTACTCTGCATCATCACCAGAGAGCTCGGCAGTGGCCATGTACGCTCCTGGAATGCCACCTATGCACGCTCAAGATTCTGGTATGGCTCTTCAAAGACCACTATCTGCAGAATTCAACCCAAATCTACCTTCCTTACGTTCTGAATCGACAGCGTCCACTGTCACATCAGCTTCACCAACAGGTCAAGATGAAACCTGGCAGCAACACCAGCAGCAGCAACAACAACAGCAGCAACAACAAGTGCCACCACAGGCGTCTTTTGAGCCACAATTTCCACAACAACAGCAAGTTTCAATCAACAGTGAGCCAACACCAACACCATATCCACAACAAGAGCAACAACAACAACAACACCAGCACCAGCCTGATCAATCTACTCAACCTGTACAAGCAACACCGTACTCTGTTGCATCAGCCTCGCCACAGGAACGCTACATGTGCCAGACATGCTTCCGCGGCTTTTCACGTCCAAGCTCGCTTCAGATTCACAACAATACCCACACTGGAAATAAGCCATTCATGTGCCCGATTCCAGGTTGCGGGAAACGATTCAGCGTCAGGAGTAACATGAGAAGGCACGAAAAGGGTCGTCATCCCGCAGCTCAGGCCACTCCTGGTGGTGGTGGCCGAAGGCAGTTGCAACCAAGACCATGAGCCGATTGTTGGCGGGTGAAGGTCTTCTTCGGACAGATGTCGTTTTCCATGAATAATGAAATATTGCATGACTGAGGGACTCGGGACCGACATCCTGAGAAGATTTCCACGCGCGGCAAAGTCCCGCTGGACGAGAAGCAGCTTTTTCCGTTTTGATTCACGTAGAAATGAGCAGTCGATTGAAGACTAGATGACAGACACTCCATAATAATGCACAGACCTGTTTATAAGGTTGATAGTAATGAACCATCTTTACGTTGTGATAGACTTAAACTTACCACATTCTCCTTTCCCTTGACACTGTCAGTACTGTGTCACAAGACTCTCCCTAGCCCTCTCAAGCCCATCACTCCCGTGGGCTTGTCGTGTCACATCATGCATCAGGGGTGAGGACAAAGGACAAAGGCCAAGTCCCTATCTACTACGGATCTGCAAGATTTTGGCAAGATAGCCTAAAGCCGTGTCTCAGATCTCGCATGAACCTTGACTCTATCCCGCGCTTCTCCAACCTTAATTCATTTCATGAAAAAGTCGGCTCCTAAGCTCGCGGAAGAACACCTCCGGAAGACACGCATTACACTGTCGATAAGGGGACTCATAGACTTGTACGGTCAAGTACCGAGCCGCAAGACGCACACGATCAAGATGTGAGATCTAGCTTGGAAGGTGAGCATGGTGATCTTGTTTGAGCACTGGCCTTCCCGTCCCGTCTGCGAGGAGATTGGTTTGTACTGTGGTGGAATTGAGATAAGACTATAAATACTGGTAGCTGCAACACCTGTTCATTGCGACCTATACTGAGCTATGTACTGGCCTGTAGAAGAACCGTTCGATATATATGAGGCTTTCTCAGTATAGGCAAGAACTGTACTCTATTGTCTATGTCAACTCCAGGGGCTGCTCGTCATCACGTCAATCCCCTCACGCGCTGCCTCATTGCTCTCATTGCCCTGCTGACTCGACTCCAGCTTAACATTTCAACAATATACGTCGACCTCATCCTTCTCAATCCCTCCTACTTCCCAATAGCCATAAACAACCTATCCCCCACATCACCCAAACCCGGCTTAATCATTCCATTCCCATCACACTCCTGATCCACAGCTCCTACCCAAATCTCCACACACTCTCCCCATTCCTCCGCCGCCTTCACCAGGCCCGGCATACTGCCCAACACACTTATCATCACAATCCGTTGCGTGCCCCAATCGCGTAGTGTATCTATCGCTGCACACGCCGTTGCGCCTGTTGCGATGATCGGGTCGAGCAGGATGGTGAGCTCGGACGGTGGTGCGCTAGGTTCGCGGTAGGGCAGGTTGTTGTAGTATTCGACGGCGGAGAGGGTGGCTTTGTCGCGGAAGAGGCCGAGGTGGTGGATTGGGACGGGGCTGGGGAGGAGGTTTTGTATTGCTGTTGGAGAAGAACGATGTTATATCGTCAGCTTGGCCACCTAATCTCTGCGCTCTTGTTCCCTTGCTCGATCTACGCTTTCTCTTGCTGAATCTACGCACCGTCAATCATGCCTAATCCGCTGCGTAATATGGGCATTACTGATATCCGCTCTGGCGTGATCTTCTCTGTGGTATATGCATAGCCTAGAGGTGTGGTATCTTTCTGTGCCGGAGATGATTGAAGAGCATGGCCTAATGCTTCTACGCCGAGGATTAGGGCGATGTCATGGACTAGTGCTTTCGTTTCTTTGGCGGTGGTGGAGGAGGAGCGCAGCTGGCTAAGCTTTGCGCGGAGCAAGGGGTGGGTTGAGAGATGGATGTTGGAGGGGAAGGAGGATGTCATGGTTGTGTCGCTGAGTATTCTGCGAGAAGTGAGAAGTGAGAAGTAAGTAGCGATGGTGTTATTGTGATCAACAAAGGACAACAACGTGAGTACCCCAATGTCCCGCATACATATCAATGCGATAAGATAAGGAATGACACTAGTTCTAAGTGGTAGAACTACAATGAAACGCCTCCGAAACGTTGCCGAACGCTGCTGTTTCATCTCTGCATCATACTTGTGGCACTCCGGCAAGCATCGTTCGCATAGACAGCCATGTATCCTTTATAATAATAGCAAGACTACCGTCAGCGGCAGAGAGCGGCGTGGTGAAGATTAGACGGCATCTTCGCAGGCCATTTACAACCAATTGTTGTCAGATGTATACACATCCCATTGCTGCCATTTCAAGATCAATGAAAGCCCGAGAGCTCCATACTGCGCCATCTCCAGCCAATGTTACCACGATACCGAGCAATGCGCGAGCAGGACCTTCATATAGGCTCGAAATAGAGGATGAAGAAAACGAGACAAAGATGCCGAAGGATGTATCGCCACACTCCGAGGCAAACCATGCCCTCCAACAACATGCTTCGGCGGGATGGTCAACATGCAGGCTAGGAACCCCATCGGAGGATCAGAGACTGACAGAGGTGGCCGCACCTGCGCCTGCAGAAACAGAAGAAAAGGAAAGACGATCACCCGACCTAGAAGAAGGTGAAGATGAAGTCGCAAGTCGAAAAGAAGCTCAAACGCCAATACCAGGACAGCAAAACGATAGACTGACAATGTTATACACGATATCCTACTTGATATTCTTTTCACTTTGGGGAACGCTCGCAAGATTGGGTACCCAATGGCTTGGTTTCTATCCCGGTGCGCCTGTTGTTATATCCAATCTTTGGGCCAACTTTGGAGGCTGTCTGGTGATGGGCTTTCTGTCGGAGAATAAGAATCTCTTCACTGGCGAGCGACCGTCAAAATCACTTGGGACAATATTTAGACGCGGCAAAACGCGGCCATCTTCTTCCGCATCGTCCGATTCTACTAGTGGCGCTGTGCAGGTCGACTTCAGCGCAAGGAAGTCAACTAAACCATCAATCAATAAGAAAAAGCTCCCTCTCTATGTTGGCCTAACCACAGGGTTCTGCGGTAGTTTCACCTCATTCTCCACCTTCAGTCGCGACATGTTCTTCGCCCTTTCCAACCGAGTAGCCACACCCCGCAATCATCCTGGCGACACGGCTGCACCGAGTACCTATGCGGCCCGTGATCCAGGCTGGTCTGTGAACGCCCTTCTAGCTGTTATCATCCTTACTGTCTGCGTCAACATGGCAGGTTTACAATTTGGAGCACACATTGCCCTTTTCGCCGATCACATCCTCCATCCTTTACCTTTAAGGCTTTTCCGCAAGTACCTCGACCCGGTATTCGTCTTTCTGGCAGGTGGCTGCTGGGTCGGTGCTATTCTACTAGCGGCTCTGCCTCCAGATAGACCTGGCGGGCCAGCCGCTGCGGGCACGACTTGGTCGTCAGAGGTGTGGCGGGGTGAAGGACTGTTTGCGTTGGTCTTTGCACCCTTAGGCTGCTTGTTACGTTGGCAGTTATCTGCGCATCTCAACAGTCGAATTCCTTCTTTTCCACTTGGTACTTTTGTTGCCAATATATTTGGTGTTGCTGTATTGGCCATGTGCTTTGACATTCAGCAGAGTGAATCTGATGCTAGTGGCATGGTTGCGATTGGTGGGCAAGTGGGCTGCCAGATGCTGCAAGGTGTGGAAGACGGCTTCTGTGGCTGTTTGACGACGGTCTCAACGTGGATGCTCGAATTGAAGACGTTGAGGAGAAGACATGCTTATTTATATGGTGGTGCAAGTGTGCTGTCGGCACTTGCGACTGTGGTGCTTTTGATGGGGAGCGTTCTTTGGAGTACGGGATACGCGGGAGCTGCGTGTCATGTTGAGGTTTCTTGAGTATATGGTTTTTTACTAGCATTGGGTAGCGACGGATTAGGCGTTGTCCTGGTAGTATACCCATTACGAACACTTTCATTGTTTGCATCATCTACTCGTCCAGCATACTGCCATTGCTATTCGTCTTCTTCGCCATGTTGTTCGCCATGATTCTATTTCTTGAGTCTTTGTAGTAAACGATACTCAGCACTCATGCACAGATGCAAGGTCAGGAATGCCACATGCACTAGAAGAGTGTATTGCTAGCTCAGAAATACATGGACGGAATGATCATTCAACTACGTGTTTCAAGCTAAGCCCGTTATGGACTAGCACGTTACAAAGTTGTTTCATATTCTCAAAATGATTTGTCTCCCATCATGAATCTCTGATATGCCCACAAAAGCTGACCGCAAGCGCACCGACGCTGCTATAACATCCTTCCATACATACTACTCCTCATCCTCAAATTGGGGTAGTGAAAGATGGCATGATTCCTTATATCCGGCATTATGTCAACCCACACGTTATGCTGCATTGATCAATCAATATGTGTCCTTGACCGAAGTAGAGCAAATACTGTCTGAAAATCTTCCATCTTCGCAGACAGTATCGCGCATTCAACTACCTAGTCGGAACACTCTTCAACCAGTATCAAAGTCAGATCCAGAGCTCATAATATTCGAGCACACAATTGACAATGCCACAAACGCCACTTCACCACCAGCTGTACATATTTTCCCACCACCCACACCAAAGCCATCACTGCACGATGCAAACCAACTCCTCCTCTCCCACTGGAATCTAGACGCCGCATCCGCAATCTGCGCACACATGCTCGACATCCACCCCGGCGCCCGCGTCCTCGATCTATGTGCAGCTCCCGGCGGCAAATCGATCGCGCTCGCACAATCCCTGTTCCCTCACTTAAAAACACCCTCATCCTCCACCACAACATCAGCGCAACCATCACCAACAACAAGCTGTCTCCACTCCAACGAAATCGACCTCCCACGCAACCGCCGCTTAAAAAACAATCTCCGCTCATATCTCCCCGCCTCTCTCTTCGCCAGCGGCCACGTTCAAACCTTCTCCATCGACGGCACCGACGCAAAAGCACTCTCGCGATTCCCTTTTGGTCAAAGCGGCTACGATCGCGTGCTGCTGGATGCGCCGTGTTCCTCAGAACGGCACATCATACACGCACAACTACGAGCGGCGTCTTCTGGGCACACGGCGGAGGAAATGGCGAGATGGCGGCCTGGGAGCAGCAGGAATATGGCGAAGACCCAGTTAGCGTTGCTTTTGACAGCACTCGCGGCGACGAAGGTGGGTGGGAGGGTGGTTTATTCGACTTGTTCGATTAGTTCAGAGGAGAATGATGGGGTTGTTGAGAAGACGTTGGTGCAGTTGAGAAAGGAGAGGGGAAAGGGGAGTTGTGCTTGGGTGGTTAAAGTTGAGCTGGGAAGTGAGGGGATTGGGAAGGGGAGGGATGAGTGGGTTGGGCTTGATGAGTGTAGTGAGGCGACGAAGTATGGTAGAATTGTGGTGCCGGATCATCCTGGAGGTGGTGGGTGGGGGCCATTGTACTTTAGTGTGCTGACAAAGGTTGGGCCTGGTGATGTTGAGACGTAATATTGGATCACCTTCCTCAACTCATTCCTGGAGGAGGCACGTCTCTCTGTGGGTGCGAGAAGGCTATCGACTATTCGAGGCCATTAGATTCAGGAGAATACTTGAAAACTCTCACAGGTCAATGCGCTGAGAGGGCGATATTGACACAAGAGTCTCTGCAAACTATAGCCAAAGAAGGATTATGGACTTTGAACATCAGCTGGAGTTGTGGCGTTGACGTACTAGAGTCAACTGTGTGCAGGCCATTCTGAACTCAAGCCTATGGCACAGTATAGTGTTATCCTGCTAGACTCCATGATTCATCCATCAACAACTCCTCAAGCATCACCAGCAGCAACCTTAGAATGTCCACCACCACGTCTCTTCCTCTCCACCTTCAACGCCTCCTCCAAACAATCCTCCAACTTCGGTCCACTCGCTTCCCAACCCATCAACTCCCTCGCTCTCCTAGCTCTACACCTCGAATTCGTCCCCCAGAGAATCGCCGCTGCATCACCACCAAACTCGCTCGCCGTCTCAGCAGACACACTATCAACCTCATCCGTCTCCAACAGCCCCATCGCCTTTGCCTTCTTAGCCATCTGTCTCGCCACATCACCCCATTCATGTTCTCCAGCTTCACAGAAATAATATCCTTCTGCGCCCCACGTAGCCTTTCCTACATTCGGCGCACTATCGCTTCCGCCACTCACGACAAGACCAGCCGCAGCTTCTGTCAACATAAGATACAGCCGGCTCAGATCGCTGATATGCACGTGGGTCCATTTAGCCAAGCCCTCGCCAACTTGGAAGCCCTTTCCTCTGGCCAGGAACGCGGCAGCTAAGCGTGGGATCTGCACGCTGCGCTCGTTGTCCGGACCAGTGCCTGTACCATAGATGGTTGGCGGACAGACTATCGCGGTTAATACTTTGCCGGAAGCAGCGGCATCGAGGACGATTTGGTCGACGGGACGGTGCAGCGCGTGTATGGGGATTGATGCGATTTGGGCGAGGGAATCGGTGTCTGACCAGATTTGGGTGGAGGGATGGCCGTAGGTGGATTTGTCTGTGTCTGGGAAGACGAGAATGCCGGTGCCGGAGGTGTGAATGAGATGACCTCGGTGAGGTTTACGGGAGAGACCGGTGATTAAGGCGGTGATGGCAGATGAGGAGTCGGCGTCTGCGAGGTCTGTGAGGGGCGTGATGTTAGTGTTTTGGTCGTGAGTTTTCTTAGATAGTAGTGGTAGCATCTCTTAGCCACAGCCACCATGTGAACGAGTTTCGTGGCGGTGCATTAGTATATACAAGCGAATCTCAATCAAGGATAGCATGATGTTACTGTTTCACACTCTTTCAAATCAACTCCACAAATCTTGGAAACATTGTAGTCCAGCAATCTTCACATACGAAATGAGGTCGACACCACCTCATGGATAGCTAGTCTCATCTGTCTACTCTTCAGACTTCGCAGCAGTACTTGCGAGAATAGTGTAACAGAGCAATCCCCGCAATAGTCACAGCACTTCTTTAGCTACGTTTTCAGTGTTACCACCTCATAATGTCACGCTCACTAACCTCGTCAGACGAGATACGTTAGTGCTTGGTTTTCAAGTTCACACATTTCACATCCACGACACGAATATCTTTGCTGACTTCACTTCATCTCCGCACGATACAACCCTATCACTCACACACCACATCACAACATTCGCACTACACCACAACACGCACACACGCACAGAACTTACGTAATACAACATCTGCAGCCTCACTCTCCCTCTCCAACACATCCTCAGCACTCTCCCAATCTCCATAAACCAATCTCACGCTCGCCCATTTCGCCCCTACCTTGGCACCTTTGTCACTATCTATGACTTGTCAGCTATGAAGCTGTCAGGCTTTGCCGCGAAGGAGTGCGTCATAATCTTTCAACATCTTTACACAACTGTGTCATATCGTGACCCCGCAGAGAAACTCACCACGCACGAAGAGAGTGTAGTGCCAATCCGGATGTGTGGTGATGAGGAGGTCGAGGACAGAGCCACCGATGTAGCCGGTTGCGCCTGTTGCGAATATCTTGGGGACAGTCATGCTGGGTGTGGTGGAAGGAGGTAGTGGGAGAATGTTGTATGGGATAGAAAGGATAGAAAGAAGAAGGTGGAAGGCAGCACAGTGGCGGGGTAAGTTTCAGATTAAGATGAAACAAGGAGATGACTCGGAGGCGCAGATAAGAAACAGGCCGCAGATGATATGATGCAAAACATGAAAGTGTATGGAACAAGTATACTCGCATCTATTAATTCATGTGACTTAGTCTATACAGCTTGAAATATGCGACAAATGCAAATGTCCGAAAACGTCCTCCACCAATATGCACCAGATTAATTCATAACTTCATGAACTCCACAATCACTTCTTCTTCCCAAGCCCAGCTGCCCATCTCAGCTTCGTGCCTAATCCACCATGATGCGAGCTGCTACCTTCCTCCTCTGTTGGCGGATCTGTTATCATGGAGCTTTCATTATTCTTTTCCTTGGCCTTCTCACGAGGATGAGGGTCCGCGAAGCGGATACCCATTGTTCTACCTCTTGATTCTTGAGTATCTTCCTCCTCATCCTCCTCACCAAGCACGTCCTGCTCCTTGCGACTCTTCTTCGAGCTTTGTTTCTTCTTACGACCATCGTCGCTCTCACTGTCACTGTCCTCCCTTGAAACACCAAGAGCACCTTCACGTCGTCGTCGTTCGGCGGCGGTCTCTTGAACGTCGGAGCTATTTCGTGTAGGCGGTTCTTCTTTAGAATGACCAAGAGCACCTTCACGGCGTCGTCGTTCAGCGGCCGTCTCCTGGTCATCCGAGCTTGTGCGTGCTTTAGCCGACTGGCGTTGCATCTCGGGACTCGCTGTGAGGTGTCGCATATGATCGATACGTGAGCCGTCGTCAGAGTCGGAATCAGCACGAGTGCGAGTCTTTGCAGGTGAATCTCTTGATGTTGTAGATGGTGCAAGAGCTGGCGAGTCCTCGTTGGCAGCTTCACCATCAGCGTCCTCGGAAATTGGTCGGAATGGTTGAGTTGTTGCTGGTGCTCGTGAAGAAAAGTAGCCGCTGGACGAAGAAACCGTACGTCCAGCTTGACGTCGTCGACGTTGGGCAGCAGTCTCGTTGCCATGGCTGCTTGTGTTTCCTTGACGAGCTGCTTCAGGGGAGGCAAAGCTGTGAAATGGAATGGTCTCATCATTCGAGTCGACAAGAGCCAAACCTTCAGGACCTGCTGCGCGATCTTCGTTAGAAGATACTTTCTGCAGCTGACCATTGTTCTTATCATTGCGCGAACGAACGTTTTTTCCATCCAGTTCGTTTGCGCTTGCTTTGCGTTTGTTCTTGTCATGCTCCTTAGCGTCTTCACGGACTTCGTCCTTGAGTGTCTCCGGCAAGTTAGTTTGCTCGACAATCTTTGCTCGTGATTTCGGGTCCAATTGAGCAAGAGCACTGATGAGATCCGCCTTGTTCAGACGACGAGTCTCTCCTTCCATCGTGAATCGTATGCGATCGTCATCATTGTCACGTTCAGCGACCTTGGATCCTTTTCGCTCTTTGCCTTTGCCACTCTCATCTGTCACCGTACCAGTGTTTTCAGGTTCCGCAGCTTCCGCAGCTTCAGCAGGTTTCATACCAAGCCATGTGCCCATGCGTGTCAGACGTTGGCGAGCATTGTCGGGGTTAGTGTAACTGCCAAATCTTGTTGGTTTGGCTTCTGGTGCAGGGATATCGTATTGCTTGATGACTTCACCATCTTCATCCTCGACAATGATTGTTCGGCCGAATCGATAGGCACGAGCTGGACCACGCTTTGCTTGGTGAGGTGCTTTCGTCGGCTCAGCTTTGTGTGGTCCTTCCTTGTCGTTGTCGTGTTTTATGCTGCTCATCATGCGATGAGCCATGCCACCCAGACCGTGTGGTCGCTCCTTCTTGTCCTCGGCAGGCTTGCTCTTGTCTGCATCTGTATGGGTGTTCTTTTTCGTATCCTTCGCTGACGGTGGATGGCCATGGCCTTGTAATTCATTACCCTCTTGCCCTTCGGTATCGTGATCCTTGAAATTACGCTTGACCTCGTCCCAATGCAAACCCGATTGAATACCTTGCTCTTTTTGTGATATGCCATTCTCGACTTGCTCGTCACTCCTCAGGCGTGTAACTTCATTGTCAATTGAGTGTTGCCGCTCTTCATCTGTTTCTCCCTCTCTGCTCTTCATCACTTCAAGCACATTACCTTCGTGGTCCTCGATAATGGTCTCGTTGCCCTCTGCGTACACTTCTATGTCGGGGTGTTGTTCGGCATGCTCAATCTTCCTTTGTTTTGCACGTTTTCTTTCAGCTTCACTCGAGGCATTCGTGTCTTCACTTTGCATTGCCAGAGTGTCTGATGGACTTGTATCCTCTTCTAGACTATCATCGGATTCCTGCTTCCTTGGGCGTGGTCGAATGGCTGACTCCTCAATCGGACCACCACCACCACTACTGAACCTTCTTCTTCTCCTGCCGGGTCTGCTGGAACTCCGACTTGGCGTTTCACCCTCTTTCTGGCGTCTTAGAAAGTTTCGAGGTAGTCCAAGTGCAGCTGCAGGATATTCGGGAAGCTTCTCCTCAAGGTCGTCATCTGATTCCGCAGTGCTGCGTTTGGACATTGATGTCCGAGAGCGGGACTGTATCCGAGGCAATCTGTCCATCCAGTTGCCGTCCTCCTGAGCTTGTGTGTAGGACATGGTGATTGTGAGAGTATTGATACGCTTGCCCAAAGTGAAAACAGCAATGGATGAGCCGTGTACCAGAATTGAAGCTATAACGAGAAAAGTTACAACTGGCCAAACAAGATAGACAATATTACCATGGGGTGAGTCGTAAGCTGGCAAGACCGCCAAAGGCTCCGTGGTGCCACCTTCCATTTCAGCCCGAGCTAGGATAGCCACGAAGATAGCACCGACACCAATTGGGCCAAAATGTCCGGCGAAAAGTGCTTCACGCCATGTTTTGATATCGGGTATAAGTGGTTTGAGGGCCAGCATGATAGGTATACGCCGAAAGAAGAGAACAAGCAAGGCCAGTACCACAAGTCTCCAGGGTGACAAGCCAAGCACGTCGTCGTTGTACTGAGCCCATGGAATGATAGTCCCCAGATAGACAAAGAATGCCAAGTTGATCAACAAATCTATAACGTTAGAGACGTGGGACTCTTCTGTTTTTTCCAAGAACCAGCCATCATTACTAAAACCTACACCGCAGGCGAATCCAACGAGGAGATCATCGACACCAAGGATACTACCAGAGCCTGCACAGAACAGCGCAAGAACGAAGTAGAACACCAGGAAACTCTCTCGGTCAATGAGATCACGCTCGTGAGCATATCTGATAGCCCGGCGTGCAGCGTAGCCAACAAGCACACCGTAAATTGCTCCGAAAACACACTCGTACAAGATTGTAATACAAAACCAGTTGAGCGATATTTCATCTGCATTTGGTCTGTATTCCACCAGGTAAACCGCAAGGTAGACGAAAGGAAAGGCCATACCATCGTTGCATCCAGATTCTGCTGAGAGCAAATCTCGAAGATGTTTCGGGACACGCTTAGCAAACTTGCCCTTACCGACAACGGACGACGCAAGAACAGGATCCGTAGCTGTGACGCAAGCAGAGATGACCAAGCTATCGAGCCAACTGAGACGATGATACAACACCGCCCATATGAATAGACTAGTCATAAGCCAGCCAAAAGTCATGACAGGCACCAGAAGAAAAACCACAGATCTCCAATGTCGTTCCATATAAGCACGTGGCAGCTCGACACCAACAGCAAAGCATTGAACGACCAAGACGATGCGAGAGAACTCGAGTGTGACTTGATCTGTATTACCCCAGGTGCTTGGATCGATGAGGTCTGCAGCGTGTGGTCCGAAGATAATACCACATATTGTGGCTACTGTTGCTTCACCAATGTACAGTCTTTCTTTGATGACCGTAGAACACAACATGAATAAGGTGGTAAAACCACCAAGAACAATGTATACCAGATGTGGTTTGTTGACACTCAGATGTTCCCACGCCATCTTGAATGTAGTCTCCTCTTTCTCCTGTTGATATTGTGTATGTTGACTGCCGCTTAGTTCAACGACTCCTGGACTTCCTGATCCCTGTTGTTTCCTTCTCTTCAAGTTGTAGGGCCCCAATCAGCGGTTGTGCTAGTTACTAATTCGTGAAAGATTGTATGGAGCATGCGTCGACTTTGCCCAGTCGCCCTCCCAAATGGCCTAGAGTGCCAGATGTTGGATAGTGGTAATGGTGCAGGAAGTTGTTGGAGGATCGTTCGGATGAGGAAGGAACGAAGGTCAAGGTATAACAACGGAAGTCGCGGCCAAGGTCGGAGGCAACTCGCAGGTTATTAGTGGTGTCTAAAAGCCGAAGACAAGAAAATGTCAGCCAAGACAACAACTTTGGCGCCAACCCTTGGCGGAAAGAGGAAGATAGTGATGGTGACGGTAGTGATGGTGGACAGCGAGACGGCTTCTGCTGCACAATGCTACAAGTGATCAAAGATGATTGCGCTCAGACTGGAGAGTGACGACAGAAGGATCAAGTTGTTCTAAATACGAGTCAACAAGAAGGATGGCATTCTCCTCCAAATCTTGAAATGATGAGGCTCACACCCCCCCACAACCCACACGAAAGTCAAAATGACCCGGGCATAATGCCAATTGCCAATGCTCGCTTAGAGTCTCAGTGCCTTGCTTCGCCTGCGCTCGCCCCAGAGAGCTAAGACAATTATCGTAGAACAGGTACAGTCTCCAGTCACCACGCAGCATCGTCTGTCTCTGCCATGCCTGAGCCTAGAAAGGAGTTCATGCAGTACCCATCACCCGCTCAGAAAAAAGGGGCATTCGATCCTGACTAATCGTGGCAAAAAGCCTCGACCTCCTCGACCTCCTCGTTCTCCGCAACGACGACGACGAGGTCTCAGTTATAGAAGGCACTCCCGCACGGTCCTGTCTGGCACTCGGCTACGTTCACTCCATCTCGCGACACAGCTCAATCATTTCTCAACCTCGCGCCCACCGACACCGATGCGGCAGTATGTCTAAATTACCACGTCATCCGCCTATCCTTTACACTTCACGACCATCATGAACACCCCTACACCAACGAGCAGCCCACCTTGGCACCACAAGCGTCAGCTCTGGAACTTGCCAACTCGTCCGGTTACTACAACTGTAAGAGCACAAGACCATACAGGGGTGATCGAGTACTGATTACAATGTATTAGACATGCACGCCGGTCACTTTGGCTTCTGGCGGAGTGTTGACCATCGATTCAACCACCTTGACATTCGATACACAAGCCACCTTCCTACCAAACTGCGAGGCTGCTGGCTACTTCAATCAAACTATACAGAATCTGGCTGGTTTTCAAGGCGAGCCATTCTATGCTTCGACAACGGTATTGATATATGTGGTGGCTACCACGACCGTAATAGCATGGGTTCTCTTGACAATGCTCTTGATTTCGCCAGGCAGCTGGTCTGTCACCACTACAACCCGCCGTTCAGCTTGGCTCCGCAGTAAAGGCATCAATAAAGTCATCAAGATATCTTCAGATTCACGGCCGTGGCTGCAGAAGATGGCTGCCCTTTTAGTCGCCATTGCTCTCACTATGGCTTCAGCGGAAACGTTTCGTGTGGCAGCTGACCAGTATTCCAACATGGAAGTCAACGCCTCAGACATGCGCGATGCAGTTGTTAGCGACACTGGCATACAGGCCATGCGTGTAGTTTCGGACATCTTCATCTGGCTCGCGCAGATTCAAGCAATGATACGGCTTTTCCCTCGTAGGAAAGAGAAACTAATCATCAAGTGGTTCGGTTTCTCACTCATCTTGCTTGACAGTATCTTCGCTTGTCTAAACAGTTTCTGGGTGAACCAGAATAAACCTGGCTTCGCACCTCGTTATAACGAAGATGCTATTCCCGCTCTGAACTATCTCTTCGAACTTGCTCTTGGTATTTTGTTCGGTGCCTGGGTTTTCTATTATGTCGCCACCAAACGCAGATATGCCTTTTTCCACGCAGATATGCCAAATATTAGCCTGGTCGCCATCCTTTCAATAATTTCTATTCTTATACCTGTTGGCTTTTTCGTGGCAGATGTCGCACAGCCTGCCGTTTCTGGTTGGGGAGATTTTTTCCGCTGGGTCGGAGCCGCAGCTGCCAGTGTTTTGGTATGGGAATGGGTGGAACGAATTGAGTTATTGGAACGAGAAGAAAAACGAGATGGCATTCTTGGTCGCGAAGTGTTTGAGGAAGACGAGATCCGTGACTTTTCCACTTCATCTAATCCATCAAGTCGTCATAGCAGTAGATCAAGCGACTCTGGGTTCGGCAAATCCGTGATAAGATTCAGAACTACCAAAATTGCAGGCCTGGCAGATCGTATCACAAGACACACCACTCGACCAAGACGGCCTCGCGCTGAGGTGCTGCAATTGCGAGGTGCTCATGGTCGTCCCAACCCCGACCATAATGCACTGTCTCGTAATCCGAACGAGCCCTCAAATCCTACTTCTGACCCTCAGCCGCAAGACGGTATCAATCGTGGGGAGGATAACAATACTCCCAGTACCATTTACGCTGTACACTACCATCCAATCGTCGACACTCCAGTTCCTGTCTCCTCTTCAAGCGCCATTCCTGTCAACGAGCCAGAACCCCCTACCCGAGAATCCATTACGCGAGAATCTACTACTCGCCAACTCACTACCACCGACGAGACAGCTCCAAGCTCTAAACAAGCAACGAATAGCTCTGCAAACTCATCTACCGCTCCTCTTCGTCCTAAGGCGACCACCGCACGTCAACTGCCGCGTGGCGCAACGACACTATTCCCGTTCCGCCGCAGCAAAAAGTCTCCACCATTGGAGATTAAAGCTGCCATGTCCGCAAGCGGCAGCAATGAGAACACAATCCCAGAAGTGAAACCAATCGCAGAACCATCTATGTTGAAACGAACGTTACATCGACTCACTGCAGCGTCCCATACAGATCGAATACGTGGCGACGATGAGAGTATTAGACCTGTTGACAGCCTAAGCATCAACCCAAAGGATCGACTGGAGAACAATGTCCCGACGATAATACCTGCGCCACCACGAGGGCATACCTGGAGTCCGGATGTGATGAGACATTCGCCTGTCAATGAACATCAAGTGCAGATTGATCTCGGCGTGCGAGCTAGCGCAGAGAGTGCCATGCGAAATCACACACCAGATGAAGAAGGCTGGACGACCGTGGAGGATGATCAGCTAGGCAGGCCTATTCAGGATAATGAAGCACAGCGCTATAGAGGGGACGATTACGATGTAGAAAGAGGTGGTTATGACGATGCTGATATTAACGATGCTGCTTCCGACACGTCGATTGAGTATGAGATTAGTGTTTCTGGATTGGAGGACGATGAAGGTGAAGAGAATGCTGATCGCTGGCGGGGAGGCAGTCATGATATGGACTAAAATTCTTGTCACTGGAAGTTATTGGAGTCGTAGATGGAATGGGGCGGTTCTGTACTCACATTTATGATACCCACGGCATGGCTGGTTTGGCGTTTTTGAGAGGATGGTTTGGTCGCCCGGAGTCGGGTTTGGGAAAGCTTGTAAATGCTCATCAGGACTGGCCAGATGCATGTTCGACTACCTTATAACAGGTAGGGTCCGAGTATACTGTTATCAAAATTAAAAGCTTCCCACTTTCTTCATCCCTTCTTCCCATGCTGCCCGTCCACCACCTCTACAATCTCTTCCACTCCTCCAACTCCTCCTCCAAATGTCCCTTAAGCTCCTTAAACTTCCTACCAAACCCCTTCCCGCACCTCCAACAAACCAACTCCCTGTCCAAATACCCTTCCCTCCCAGGATGCCTCCTCACATCCCCTTCATCTAGCGGAAAATCCTCAATCGGCACCAAGAACGGCGTCGCAAAACTGTTGTAATGCTTCTTATGTCGCATACATTCGCTCGCTCGATCTTTACTGATAATGTGAATGTGTAGATGTGTCATGCTAGGATGAGCGTGCACGCCTATGAGTATCTCGGACGCCCAGGCCCGACCTGGTGGTAGTGTGTCCGGGGGTGGTGAATCGTCGAGAGCGGTGTTCCGTGCGCTGTCGAGGGCGGAGAAGCGCGTGTAGTGTCGCCGTAGCTCGGAGGCCGCTAGGCTGCGCAATGAGAGGGCTTTTGTGCGCACGAGGGAGAGGAAGGCGGGGTCTGCGAAGGCGTCGAAGGGGTGGAGTAGGTATTTGGTTGGATTGCGTGGGAGCAGAAGGATGTGCACGGTTGATTTCGGGTAGAGATCGTGGATTACGACGAAATCGGCGTCGTGTGAGATGACGCGTGAAGCAGGGAAGCGTTCGGGTGTTTGTATGTACTCGAGGAGTGCGTTCTGTCATGTGTTAGAGATGTGGTTAAGGTGAGTGATGTAAGTGAAGAATGTACTCGGCCGTGAATGGCGTTTGAGGCGGCGTCTGCTGGTATTGTCGACGGGTGACACTTGTGTGGTGCGGATGGGTTGGATGTGTCGGCCGAGGCTTTGCGTTTGTGGGACATTAATTCTGAGACTGTCAACTATCAGACTCAACTTGATGCTTCTTTAGTGGTGGAGATGCTTACAGGCATTCTTTGGCCTGGAAGAGGCACTGGTCGTGCCTTCCAGCTCTTCTTGCGTGATTGCGTCTTCGGGCTGGACTTTGGGGTTTGTCATTTTGTGTGAATGGTGCTGAGGCTTTCGTGGGCGTCTTGGACGCTGTCTAATAGCGAAGCTTCTTGCGAGGGCTGGTAGACGTACTCGTGACATACAATGAAACAAGAAGCGAGAAAGGTATTGTTGTTGTTGACGTCGTCGTCGTCGTGAGGAGAGTATTATGTCATCAGACGATTTAAGGTTTGAGATTTACCAGACTTCACGGCTTGGCATGCGATAGAGTATTATTTGGTCTATCAAAAACAACATCAATACCTCCACCATTGACGTATCACCATCTGCCGGCTCTGAGAGCTCAATTGGATGCCTAATAAACCACATGCCCCTCGAAGCGGGACCAGCTCTTCCAAGAGAAACAAAGGGCCCGTCGGCGCCGATGATACCAGCTTCATCCAATTCACCAACGACAAGGACGACAAGAAGAAGAGCAAGAATGCCAGTACAGACGCAATACCCTCGACGGCACCCAAGGGAAATGGCACAGTAGCCGACGATAAGCCAAAAGGGCCCACAAACAAGCAGATAGTAGGCGGCGCATCATGGACAGGGAAACTTCCCATGAACATGCTCAGCGAATTATGCCAGAAGCAAAAGTGGGAAAAGCCAGAATACACCATGCACAAGACACCAGATGGCTTTACATCAATGGTCATACTAGCACAGAAACACCCGAAGAGTGGTGAGATCACGCGTCTGGCCCCATTCAGAATTAAGCCAGAGGCAAAGCAGCTTCTGGAAGCGCCCACAGCAGTAGAAGCGAGGAATCTGGCGGCAACATGGGCACTGTTTCGAGTCAACAGTATGAAGAATATATCTTTCATGCTTCCACCACAACATGCGTCACTCTGGAAAGGCGGTTTCTCAGAGATCAAGAAAGAGGACGTCAAGGAGGGAAGAGGTTGGATGTATGATGCAGATCCATTTGCAGCACATCGTGAAACGGAAAAAGTTCATGCCGAAATCGCGAAGAAGAGGGAAATACGCGAGCAGGAAGCGGCGGTCAAGGCTGCACAACCACCGCCATTGCCTGGTCTGCAACATCAATCGCAGGACAGAGATTTGATGAGAGGATGGAAGAATGCTCAAAAGGTGGAGATGGGCAAGATGACGAGGCGGCGGGTGGAGGCTATAGTACGCCAGTATGGTATATGGGGTAGGGATAGTGGCGGTATTACTATACAAGCTTTGAGTGCTGTCGTGTCTGAGTTAGAAGGCTTGGGTTTTCGACGAAGTCACGTTCAGGAAGCAGCCGAAGTTTGTACTGACAAGGAAGAGATTATAGAATGGCTTCTCATACATGTGCCAGAGGATGATTTGCCAACTTGGGCTTTACCGGAAGGTTATGTGGCGGGTGTAAGTCTTGCGAGTGGAAATCTGAAAAGAGAGGGTGCAGTAAAACGACTAGCTTCCGGGGGTTTTGCGACTGCGCTTTGCGAGGCGGGCTACGATGCTTGTGACGGGGACGAGAGACGAGCGGCTCAGAGACTGCAAGATGCTCTTATGCAAGAAGAAGAAGAATATGTCAGTAAGACCTCGACCACAGCGGCAAGCAGTGATAACGAGATCGAGATCTGGAACGAGGAACAGTTGACCCTTGACTCTATATATGCAGAGAAGTATGAAAAGCTCGGCCCAGAATCTTGCAACATCCATCTCGAAGTCGTCGGCCTGAAGCAGAAAGTCACGTTACAGGTTACCAGGCCGTGTGACGGAACATATCCAGAAGTGCCGCCTATACTGACCATCAAGTCGCAACTTCCAGCATACATAAGACTCAGTGTTACGAGGCAAGCTCTACTACACGCTTGTGCCGAACTCTTGGGCGAACAGATGATCTTCAATCTGGTCGATTGGCTTGAAAATGAGGTTGCAAGGATAACAGAGAATCCTGGTAGACTTGCTGATGTTTTTACCGTCAGCAGTGTCTCTGGCATGTATGAATCTCAAGGTAGGACGGATAGGACGAGTAAAAAGAGGAAGAGACATCCATTACCTATATCATGGCATCCAGGAACAGTTGCGAGTATGAAGATGTTGTCAGATCGTAACTCAAGGCAGTCGAATCCAGCTCACCAAAAGATGATGAGCGTCCGACAATCTCTACCGGCATGGCAGCTACGCGAAGCTATAGTTGATGCAGTCGAAAGACATCAAGTAGTCATCGTGAGTGGAGAGACTGGATCTGGTAAAAGTACACAGTCTGTTCAATTTATTCTGGATGCCATGATTGAGAACCAGCTTGGCGAGGCAGCAAACATAATATGTACTCAACCTCGACGTATTTCCGCGCTGGGTCTGGCAGACAGAGTTGCTAATGAACGGTGTGGTCAAGTGGGTCAGGAAGTCGGATATGCTATACGCGGCGAATCTAAGCATTCGGCTGGCGTCACGAAGATCACATTCTGTACGACTGGTGTGCTCCTGAGAAGGTTGCAGACGTCCGGTGATTCCGCAGAAGACGTGGTTAGATCATTAGCCGATGTTTCGCACGTCTTCATCGATGAAGTCCACGAAAGATCTCTAGATACCGACTTTCTGCTAGCACTACTCAGAGATGTCGTCGCAAGACGAAAAGACCTGAAGGTCATTCTCATGTCTGCCACTCTTGACGCCGATGTCTTTGAGCGCTACTTTGGCGGGCCAGGACGTGTTGGAAGAGTTGAAATCCAAGGCCGTACACATCCGGTAGAAGATCTTTATCTGGATGATGTGATGCGCTTGACTGGAGCAGGCAAGCAGCAAACCGGCTATGATGACGAGGATGTAGATGACACCAAAGAGATCGCTGCAAGTCTGCGCGGTCTAGGTATGGGCATTAACTATGAACTGATTGCCAATCTTGTAGCCCAGATTGATCACGAGTTAGGCAGTGAACGTGGTGGCATACTGATATTCCTACCTGGCACGGTCGAAATCAACCGGACGATAGACGCGATGAGAAGTTTACACAATATCTATGCTCTACCATTACATGCTTCTCTTCTGTCAGCAGAGCAGAAGCGTGTTTTTCTTCCAGCACCACATGGCCAACGAAAGGTCATCGCGTCAACAAATGTAGCTGAAACGTCGATTACCATTGAAGACATTGTTGCGGTCATTGATACAGGACGAGTCAAAGAAACACGATACGACCCGCAAAGTAACATAGTCAAGCTCGAAGACTGCTGGGCAAGTAGAGCAGCGTGCAAGCAAAGACGTGGTCGTGCAGGTCGTGTCAGAGCAGGAAAGTGCTACAAGCTCTTCACCAGAAGACTAGAAGAGGCAACAATGCAAGAACGCCCTGAACCTGAAATCCGACGAACGCCACTGGAACAGCTATGTCTCTCGGTTGTAGGCATGGGTCTCAAAGACGTGCCTCGCTTCCTCGCCAACACTCTGACACCACCAGAAACACTTGCAGTTGAAGGAGCCATGGCTATGCTACATCGTGTAGGTGCTCTCGAAGCTGATGAGCTTACCGCATTAGGCAGGCATATGGCGATGATACCCGCCGACCTCAAGCTCTCGAAGCTGATGGTTTACGGCACTCTCTTCGACCTTTTCGAGCCTTGCATCACCATGGCAGCAATACTGACCGTCAAATCGCCCTTCGTCTCTCCCCAAACCAAGCGCGAAGAGTCAAAAGCAGCACGTCTCTCCTTCTCCCAAAACCAAGGCGACGTTATCGCCGACCTACTCGCCTACGACACTTGGTCCGCTCGCCGCTCACGCTCATCCTACCGTGAGCTCCGCTCCTGGTGCGATGATAACTACCTCAGCTCGCAAACGCTTAACGACATCTCCACCACGCGTGCTCAATACATTTCCTCGCTGAAGGAAATCGGCTTTCTACCCATCTCCTACCACTCGTCACAATCAGACACAACAGCAAACTACTCCTTCGCCCTCCTGCAATCACTGTTGCTTTCAGCCCTGCACCCACAAACGCTGCGCATCGCCCTTCCGACCCAAAAATACGCCGCTACCTCTACCGGCACACTCGCCCTCGACCCTGCGAGTCGCGAGATAAAGTTCTTTTCCGGCGAAAACGACCGCGTCTTCATTCACCCCTCTTCCACGCTCTTCTCGGCACAAACGTTTGCTAACAACGCTACATTCCTGTCCTATTGGAATCGAGTTCAGACGTCAAAAGTCTTTGCTAGAGACGTGACGCCAGCGACGCCGTTTGCAATGTTGTTGTTTGGTGGGCCTGTTGAGGTCGTGCCTGGGATGGGACTGCTTGTGGATGGAAGGTGGAGGATTAGAGGGTGGGCTAGGATTGGAGTGTTGGTCGGACGGTTGAGGAGGATCTTGGATAGGGTGCTGGCTGAGTGGATTGAGCGGCCGAGGGCGGTTGGGGAGGGGGTGGGAGAGATGGAGAGGGGAGTAAAGGAGGTTGTCGGGTGGTTAGTTGAGATGGGTGGGCAAGATAGGTAGATTAGATGTGATTGCGATAAAGAAAGGAATGGTTTTTTTGGTGATTTTGGTTATAGATTGATGTCTTGTTGTATGGGCGATCATGTTGAGTAGTGTTTATCCTTTTCAAGAGATTCAATGACGCCTTTATCGCCTACTGCTAAAGCATACCTCGATTGAACTGCTCCTTACTCTGTGCAATATCTATTCCGACGGGCTGCGCGCTTACCACATATCGCTGAACCAACATTGTGGTCACACATTATCGTGGCTTGAGCACCAGATACTCTCACGAGTACAAAAGAGGGTGAATGTCACTAGGTCTCATCGATGCAATGTTGCTGAGACGCGTGAGTACATTGCGCATGTGTTTGTTCTATTCTTCATCTATGGACAAGCGTGTATGGTATGTCTCACATCTGTGACGTGTTGTGTTCCCTGCTTTTAGCAGATATTTTTCTGTATATCTTTCTCGTCTCATATATTCAAGTCTCCATGTGATACCGAAAAGACATTAGTCCTTCTCGTACTCAATCAACAAGAACAAAAGCTCGTCTCTTAGCATCACGCTCAACTGTACTTCCCTCGCTATCCAATCTTGACCGTCCTTCCCAGCCACGTTTTCACAAGCTCACCTATACCAAGCATGACATTCAACACCTCTGAGCGTCTCAAATCTCCCCTTTCAACACATCCAGCTTGACATGAGCTCGAGTGACAACGACTCCGTCTCCTTTGGTCCAGCCTGGGAACAGTGTTACTGCAACTTTGAGGCCAGATCTGTCAGCAGGAGCCTCGTGGAGCTCTTTCATCAAAGCACGATCGAACGACGATCCCGGAGCATACCAGGTCAAGGTATACAAGCAATCTGCTGGAGCTACCGCGATTCGAGCCTTAAGGAGCAAGGCCTTGTTGATAGCTTGAGTCAAAGTATTCTCAAAATCGGGAAGCCATTTTGAAGTACGAACAAACTTTGTTTCATTGAGCTCCAGTACACTCAGTTGAAAATGCGGCATCAGTGTTTCAGTGATATTCTTCACCATGTTTTGCGTAAGAGTAGAAGTATACGTTGCTTCGTATGATCTGTCAGTGACTTCGCGGTAGGCAATACGTGATTGAAACTGCTTCAACTCGTCATCTAATTGATGTTAGCTCGGACTAACGCACAACACCGTAGCATACATACCATCGTAGAGAAGTTCCTTTTTAAGTGCCTTTAGAATCTCCTCCGGGATATTGAACGTTTGGGCGACTACGGGATATTGGAAGACCTCCTGATACAGTATAGAACCGACAAGGCCGAGCAAGACGTCGTAGGAAGTGATGATACCATCCTGCACCATCGCAACGCCACAAATCTCATGTAAATTGAGGCTCCGGTAGGCTTGAGAAAGTTTTTCCTTGATTTCTCGCAATCCGACCACACAAGCACGAGTATCAACCTTAATATCAGCATCCAGGTGAAAACGGAGTGCAGCTTGCTCAAGCAATTTGAAAACATCATTCATCTGTCCTGCCACGTAAGAATCAGACACTCCTGTGTCACCTGTACGATGGAGAGTATCCTCAAGGCGCTGACGTTTGTGCTGAGGCTCATCTTCGTGGTCAATGCTGACAGCGGCCCTTCTGTACGCGGTCGTGCCGTCTTGCTCGGTGCTTTCTTCCATGCCGTCTGTACTGGTGGCTGCTCTTTTACTCTTGCCTTCGTCCTCTCGTGTTTGGACGAAGGGAGCTCCTTGTGCGACTTCTGTCTCGTGGCTTTTCACGCTGATGACATCTTCGAGATTGGTGATGTTGGTGGTGGCTTGTGAGGGAGGATTTCTCTTTGCGACGGGTGACGTTCCGGGTTGTATAGGCTGTGTGGCAGATTCTTGTGCTTCGCTTGCTTTGTCTGCAGTCTCCTCGAGCAACAAATCATGGACATCCTTTGGGCTGGAAACGGAAGACTCTTCCTGCTGAGCCAGCTCATGGCAAGGGTTGCACAGTACTTGGTCGTCGTAGAGATTAGCACTTTTGAACTGAGAACGCTTACACTTTGGATTCTTCCCTGGGTTGCTACAGTTCGTGTCAAGAAATTGCAAACCTAGTTCCATGGCTTTGACTCACTTGCAACCACCAATATCTTTCATGGTGCCCTCATCCTCAACGAATTCGATACAGGATTCACAATAGAACCCTTTCGGCGATTGATAGAGCGTGTTGGGCTGGTCTAACTGACACGCATCGTTATCTACGACATTGCTGCACCGCAGGATTAGTAAGGCACATAGCATTGTCCGAACTTGACTGACCTGCACTTCAATGGCCGCACAGTCTTCGCTGGCACTTTCTCGGCAGTCTTCGTTGGCACTTGCTGTGCAGTCTTCGGCTTATCGTGCTTCTCTTGCGCACTGGCATGAGCGCTATCCACCTCACTATCATGGGCGTCGTCTTCCTCTTCCTCTTCCTCAATCCTCTCATCGTCGGCAGCTTCCTTGGTTTTCAGATATGCCTTGAATCCTATCTTCTTGAGGTAGGCTGGCTTGAGAACTTTACTACCTTTCTGCCAGATAATCTCATACTGGGGCTTCGTGGGTGTGATTTCATCTTTCAGCTGCTGAGCCAGTTGAATTGTGTAGTCCTGTAACGTCGAGTGATAGTAGCGTGGTCGTCCCGAATACACCGTGCCGTAGCGGAGATCCTCCTCAATAATCAGATTGGCCAAAGCATCTGTACGTTCCTGCTTGTCAATAGTTTCCGGCGAGTCGTCGATCATGCAGAGGATGGCGCATTTGGCATTGTTGATGTCTTCAGTTGGCCAGTAGCATGGGACAGCGATACTTTCCAGACTCCTTCAACACTTACTTACCAAGATGGCAAACTTCTTTGGGGTGCGGAGCTGGAGAGGCAGCTAAGTGTTCAAGCTATTCCAAAATCTAGAGTCATGCGCCACTTCAAGCTTGCACCACACTCGGACACTAGGGTGAAAAGCATCCAAGATAAAGTCATGGCTTTGCTCGAACAGGAGAACAAGACAATATACGAGTTGTTTATTGACTACATGGCCGAATTGATTGCAGAAGCGAAGCGCCATATCTTCTTTAACAACACTCGTGGCCCAGCATACGACGCAACACTATCCCTATCGACATTGTCATTAGCGTACCCCAATGCTGGGCTCCTGAATCAAACGTTGCACTGACCGAAGCTTCCAAGTAGTTAGGGAATAGCTGCCTCGTTGTCGGTGAGGCTTTGTGCGCTGCTGCATTCATGTATACGGAGGAGATCGACAATGTCGGCGGCAAACGCTGGCTTCACGTAAGTATACGTGCTCTCGCTCGACACGCCGCAAATCGTCCATCACTGACACCTTTGATAGCCAGGTGACATGATTCTTGTTCTCGATCTTGGTAGGCTCCTAAAGTAATCATGATAAGCTCTGTGATGTGATCACTGACAAAATTGGCAGGTGGTGGCACTGGTGACTTTGTCCTCATCGAAATTGGCACTCCGATTGTTGAATGGTCCTCACATCAAGATGAACGTAGTGCTGCCTGCAATAGGACATCTATGTGGATCCACTTTCGTGAATAAAGCCTTCATCGAGTGGCTTAAAGATGAACATTTCCCAACACGACCCGAGGCCGAGAATTTCAACGTGACTTGGGCAAGTCTTGGGTTCAGTAATGGCGAAGACTTCCTTACAAGGTGTTCTGCAAGTTTCGACGATGCTAAGGCAGCCTTTTCCAAAAGCGCACGGTATGATGTTCAGGTGTATGGAAAGGCTACGTTCAGATCACAATGGCATGTAGAAGTTCCAAAGTAAGTCGTTCTGAATAGTTGTTGTCGTTGATACCATTTTCTGACTCAAACACAGAGAACAAATGAGCAAATTCTTCGAGCCTGTCATTAAGGATATCGACAAGCAGGTCGAGCTTATGCTAGCGAATCCTGAACATCGCGAACGCGTCAAGGTACGTGTTGCCACTTCCTCAATTGCACAATATCTGTTGTACTGATGATCATCAAGTGCTTCATCCTTACTGGTGGTCTTAGCAAGTCCAAGCACATCTCTGACCACTTACGTATGAAGTGGAAGGGCAAGGTCCAGGTATTCCCGCCACTTCGAGACTAGTAAGTCTTCAATGGATGTGTTACTTCTGCAAACAAATCACAATTCTAATGTCGTCAAGTCCGGTACCAGTTCCCGAAGGTGCACTCTTGCGCTACGACTCCACCACGTTCGGTGCATTTGGGGAGAACTGGAGTCTTGGTGTCATTCGTAACGAGGACTATAACCCTGAGCACCATCCCGACGTACTTACCGATGAAGCTGACTCTAAGCGCGACCCAATTGATCATGACCATGAGATTGTGGAGGATAGGATCACTTGGATCAAGGTTTGTTCTCGACACCAGCATTGTAACATCAGCACGCCTTCACATAGGCTAACACATCACCAGAATGCTGTTACCGGTAAGAATCAGAGTTGCTGGTCCCTCAGAGACCCTCAAGCGAAACAGCAGATTGTGCTCAAAGCCGAGATCTTCATGTCTACTCGCACAGATATCGTCGACCATCAAGCAGCATACGAGCGAAACTCTACAGTTCTCAAGCCTGGGATCGTCAAATTTCGCACTATTGAGCATACTATCCTCAATCCATCCAAGCTAGGCTGGGAGAAAGCACTAGGCGACAACGGCGAGGGGGTTTACCAGATTCTCACATGTGTGGTAATTCGCATTAGTGGAGACTTCGTACGATTTGGATTCAAGGTCATCCCTGCTGGCGAGGAGCCCGTCGACGGTAAGTTGCCCGATTTTACCACCACTAGAAAAGTTACTGACCAATGTTTAGAGGAGGGCCATCTCGTCATAGAGCCTGACGACAGTAAGATCCTCTGGGCGGACAACGAGCTGCAAGAGATCTGGAACCGCAAATTCAGTCATGTCGCACAAGAGAGTGATCCTTCGATTGTGTCTGCCAGCATTAGCGCCACTCCGGTTGCGAAGAAGCAGAAGAAGGACCTGCCAATGGCCCCCTTAGACCCGACAACACCTGAGGGAAGTGATGATGAAATTCCTTACTGAGTGCAAGGCTCAAAACCAGTTGGCTGAAGGAGATGCAGATGCTCAATGGAGGATAGAGTAGTTGTGGCGGAGAGATTGAGTATTTGGTGGCATCGTCGGGATTTTTTACTGCCACAGGAGGCAGTGCGAACAGTCTTGAATATTGACGAAGCGATCTATGTCAACAAAGAGTAGGATTTTGCATATGTAGTTGACTCTTTACGATATGACACATCTAAATTGCTCCTTTCGATCCAAACTGCAGACGTCTGACTATCCGGTCCAGTGTCGATGTTGGTGTAACTTCTTCCGCCTGACTTTCCTCCATCATATTCAGAGACTCCACTGAAACCTCCTGCGTCTCTTCTGTATCTCTTGCTGACTTGACCACACTCGGCGCTTGGTATCTTCCTCTATTTCCGACATGGGCAAAAACATCATGCTCCACACTCTCCGGCCACGTCTTAGCAAACTCCGCATCCAGCAGGTCCGCCCATTCAATCTTGACACCATCCATAGACATCATTGGCTTCTGCTTCGTCTTCTTCTCCCACGGCGCCTTGGGCTTTACTACTCCTTGTTCTGCCGCCGCAATATCCCTCATAAGCCTCATCTTCTCCCTCTTCAGCTCCCTATACCTCGCCACCTTGACCTCTTCTTTGGTCCCTTCAGCCAGCTTGGCCAACTCCCCTCTCAACTGCTTTTTCTCCTTCAGCACCTCGTCCAACCTCGATCTTCTGCTTCTATGCTCCTCATTCTTGGCTTGCGCCTCGCCCTCCCATTCCTGCGCGAGCTCCTCCTGTCTGCCAAGCACTGCAGCCAAATCCGCAACAGTATTTGCTTTCTGGTCTCGCAATTTCCGGCCGCGCTGCTTCTTCGACATGCCTTGGAATTGTGATGGGTCCCATTCGAGCTCATGACGTTTTCGAAATTCGCGGAGGGATTGGTATGCGAGGAGGCCTTGGTGTGCGTGGGGAAAGGAGACTGTGGCTAACGGACGCCATAGATCTTTTCGGATTGTGGCGGGGACTGTCTGTTTGCCGAGGAAGGGGAGTTGAGCGAGGGCTTTGGTGTCCTGGGGGATTGTTAGTGGTTGTATGATTGACAAGAGGCTGTATGATGGTTGTTACGTTTAGGGTGCGGGTGAGGGAGTAGACGATTTGATTCGTGCGTCGGTGGCCGTATATGAAGATGTGCTGGCCATGTTCTATAAGAGGGGCGGCTTGTGGAAGGATTTTCTGCGCCATTGTGGTGATTGCTGATGGGTTGAATAATGTGTGAGGTGTGTTTCAAAAGTTCGCCGATTGAATTTGCCCATGACTCAAGATCCGGGGAAGTCGACGACGACGAGGTTACATGTACGCAACACCAAACAAACACAGTCGTGCTGCGACAGTTGGAGTGAATACGTGAAATTCTCCTGTGTGTCGTCCAAGATGCGACTTCGCCGTCATTCCGACCCTGCTCTTTTCGCCATACAGGTTGACGTGTTTCGCAAGCGTCCCACAGCATGACCTCCAATGGTTCATTGACTACCTACACCGACCTAAGCTCTCGCTTCGGTAGGCCTCGTCTGCTTGCTTCAGTGTGTATGGTGTCGCCTGGCAAGTAACTGCTGCTAATTTTCGCAGAATCGTAAGCTCAGACATCTTCGTGGCATCAGCCTCCGCAACCTCTCTTTGGCATCACCTCCACACCGTGCATCTGGCAGGTCAATTGACGATGAAGCTCTTCCATTCGCGCTTAAAAGTCCAACTAGTTTATTGGCCATCTCCGAAGACGACCTCCATCATTCGAAGTCCTTCTCTGATTTACAATCACACTCAGACGGCAAGAGTCCAGTTCAAGAAAAGCATCGGCGTACCAACGGAGCACTGCGTAATACTGATAAGACGTCTCCGAAGCTAGCAAGACCAAAGGCTACTTTGCAGCGTCAAGACTCAAGTCCGTTGCAGAGACAACAAGGCGCTCAAGATGCTATTCATAGACGTATAGGAGATATTTTCTTCTCGTTACACTGTGCGGACGAAGACGAGCCTGTCTATATCAGCGAGGTGATTGAACGATCCATGAACCCAGATTTCCGTTTCTTCGATCTCGAGGCTTGTGGCTCAGCGGTCACTCGTCAAGGTAGTTTAACTATCAAAATCTGGGCAAAGGCTACGAGTAGTCAAGAATGGGTTTATCTGGTGGAGCTTGACCTTGATCTACCATCGTTACAGTACATTGGCAAGACTCTAGAAGGGTTCCGACACCCGTTCTCAGACAACTGTGTTATATTCCATCTCGAGGATGGCATCTACATCTCTCCGACGAATGTGTTAGTCGAACAGACTGGTCAACCAGTCAGAGCAGACAGAACACCTACACATGCTGAACCAACCTCATCGTATGACGAGTTGGTGCGCTTACATACTCTCAGCGAGTGCATCCAAGACGCTCTTGATTCCAGAGAAAAGCTCATCTCCGAGATCAATGCCTTGATCACCGAAGACAAAGATCGTTTCTCTGCACAAGACGCAATCACCTCCGCCGAAGACTCGCTCGCTACAATCAAAAGAAGCGTAATCACTCAACGTCGTAACCTGAAGGCAGCTCGCACAACCCTCGCCTCTCTCAAATCCAGCAATTCCTCTCGCCGAGCCTCTATCTCCAATGGCTACTCCACGCAGAAAGAAGAAGCGACCCAGCTCGCCACATCACGCACTCAGCTCTCCCACCACCAGACCGAACACAAAACAGTCACAAACGCTATAACAGGTCAGCGCCGCCGTATCTGCGAAGACCTCCAATCAATCTTCACCATCCACCCAATTCCTCACCGCTCGCTCGCTTTCACAATCCGCTCTCTCCACCTCCCAAACTCAGACTTCCCATCCGCCGCAAAAGACGCCGATACCATCTCCGCCGCGCTTGGGCATGTCGCACACGTCTTGCATCTTCTGTCCCTTTACCTGCGCATCTCACTGCCATATCCACTCGCGCCGCGCGCAAGCACAAGCCTGATTCGCGACCCAATATCACTAATGCCTCACCTCAACACTGCCACATCTAAATCGTCATCCTCCTCATCAGCAGAAGATCGAACCTTCCCTCTCTACGTCAAAGGGAGCGTCTTCTATCGTTTCGAATACGCAGTCTTCCTGCTGAACAAGGACATTGAAGTCGTGGCGGGGAGACTGGGGCTGAGGGTGTTGGACATCAGGCAGACTTTGCCGAATCTGAAATATGTACTGTATGTTGGGAGTGCGGGGGTTGGTGAATTACCGGGTAGGATTCGTGGTGGAGTGAGGGGCTTGTTGAGGGGTGAGGAGGATGTGAATGGGACTAAGCAGAGCGAAGAACGAGCGAAGAAAGATACTGCAAGAGTGAAGGCTGTGGAAACCGGCTTGAAGGTCGCGGCGAGTAAGGAGGATATGGGCGATGAGCGGAAGGTTACGGCGGCGAGTAGTTTGAAGGGGAGGTTGATGATTAGTTAATGATATGGTTGGTACAAAAAAGAATTGATCTTGGTAATCCATTATATATATATATTGCCTTTGCCATTATATGAGATTGAAAGTGCTCCTCGGTCCACGCATGGTATTAGACTAATGCGAACTTCTCTTCATCGCTAGTAACATATACATCACTCATGATATTTTGTCTATTGGCACGAGCAAAGCATGGTCGCATCTTCGTAAAATCGTGAGTAGTCAGACCACAGAATGATCGCTGTGTTGGCTGGCTGTCTCTCCTATTCCCGCGCTACTGGATCGACAGTTTTCTTAATCTCCTGCAGTGGTTCCTCCATCATGAGCGTGAAGGTCGATCTGAGTCCCAGGTTGCCCCAGACGTGGCGGATTTGCGCCAATATGTGTTTTTTCCATGGGGTAAAGTGGCTGCATGGATGTTCCAGCAACTTTGGAACCAGTGTCCGCTTAGCTGCCTAAGATGAGGAAGTCGCGAAGAGGCTGCTCGAAACCTGTAAGAGATATGTAGGATGTGTTTCTGACTTGTGGATGCCTCTGCAATATTGTATTATATATGGCATATTGTAAATACCTTAGAGAGAGCCTCAACATACATCATGTCGAAATTAGTTGAGAGGAATTCGGCCTTCGACATCGCTTCTTTGAAGTTGGTAAGGTCATTGAGGAATGGTCCAATTGGTAGTGACATAAATCCGGATACTGGATCTGCTTTCTAAACCCGATCGTTGCCAGAGGTGCTTTATGAATAGCACGATAGAGAAGCTCTTCTGGTACAGCCTCTGCATCGACGAAAGCAAGAAACCTTCAAAACATATCCATCATCTTTCGTGCTTGACGTTTGTTGGCATGTTCTACATCGGTAAAGCCCCTTGCTGTGTTGAGCACCGATCTTATGGAATTATAGAGACATCTGCCGTAGTTCGAGAACCCTTTGAATTTGCTGTCATAGAACCACTCTCCGCGATGAGGTCCTACCAATGTAGTCGTTCAAGTCGTTGATGATAGGCTCCTCAGACTTCAAAGTGCTGCGCGTGTCAATACAAGAAGATGGCGAAATGCTTGATCGTGAAGTCTTCATCTCGTCGTGTTTGAGGTACTTTGGACTCTTCATTTGTTTCATTCGACATGAGAGGAAGGGTTCAAGATATCCGCGTTGGCTCGTTTCCTTGGTCTCCTGATTCGAGCGTTTTGTGCTCATAGCATTCATGTCGCGGTATATATACTGATTGGACGCGATGTGACCGTTATCTCGGTAAAATCCTGGCCCATTCTGGTTGGGACGACAAATACTTTTCACTACCATCAGTCGCCTCGATATCAGCCATATTATCTAACAACAAGATAGCGATGGTAAGGTCGCCGTTAACAGCAGCCCAGTGCATCGGTGTACGTCCGTCAAGGCCAGTCGCATTAACCTCTGCTCTGCAAGAGAGACAGGTCGACTATACGTCGAGCTTGTTCTGCCTTCCCCACTGGAAGTTGACATGCCACGAGCAAAGCAATCTCGCCAAGGGTTCTGGTGTCCGGATTGACCAGATAACCCAGTCTCGCACCTTGAAGAAGCGAGACGAGGCATGAAGAACTGGATAGCAGATCAATAAACCCTCCACCACCGTACCGATAAGTATTTCCAGACGTTTGGCACACAACTGTGACTTTTGTATGCTTTGTCCGCTTCCATGCGGCATAGAGTAGTGTGAAGATAGCCGCTGCTGCATCAGTGATGACAGCACTCGGTGGTCACCGTTGTTGTGGTTTCCCTCACTCGACTCCCCGACCTCGAGCTTGCTGCAGAGGTCCTTAACCCGCTCGAGCGCTCGCTCCGGGCGCTCGCTCACTCGGGCCTTGCCTGACCAGTTGGTTGTTCGCCGGTCGGTCGGTTCGGGTCACTCCTTGTCCCCTGGAACCGGCTCCAAGCTCCCTTGGCTGTTGTTTTGTGTTGAATGCCTCGTACCTCCGCTCCTCGACGAGCGTTGACTGTTGGACTGCGAACCCCGTTCTGCGGTTTCGCTCATCGCGGAGCGTGTTGAGCGTGAGGACGATCTTGAGGGGACAGAGGTGGCCTCATGTCAAATCATTGCTTCCCTGTTCCCAGAGCCTGATCGACAGTTCCGGCAAGTTCTGGGAGGAGTTATATATAGGTGTTGGCACTATCGCAAGTGCGATTCGCTGCTCAGATCGCTCCATCTGTGTGCATTTTCTTGGCGACGCTCAAAGAATGGTTCGTAGACTGTGTCAAGTGATTTGATCGGCTGCTGCCCATCTGAAGTATTTTGTAGCAGTCTTCATGGACATTCAGAGCCTGCCAAGTAAGATTTCCATAAGCGTGATATCATATATCATCAGCGACCGTATTTGAGATGTAGTGATTCTCATCCTCCGTGCTCGTTCCTCCTATGAGAAGGAAGCAATCTGCTAGTTTTGGGTGTTCCTGCGAAGGTAGTCTGGTCATCACTCCCTTCATACCTCCGCACGCAATATAGCAAGGCTGTCTTGATGGGAAACCAGAACTTTCTATGAGCATGCGAAGAGGTCCAATACTGCCATAGCTGAAAAGGTCCAAGGCTTGCGTGTATGTCTGGTTATCAACGCCACTTTCCGGTCCACTGAGCTTCATGAAGCGACCATAGCGGTTACTGTTGGTGCTGAGGGTACGTTGGAATGTCAACGCATCGCGAAGGTCGGGGCAGCGTAGGACCTCGTTGTCTTCTGAATCTTGTTCATCCTACGATCTACGGCAAGCCCATTCTGTCTGTCGAGATCCGTGGTCTGGGTTGATGTCTCAGGCGTGGACTGAGCTCCAGACGAGGAAGAGGGTCTACTTTGGGCGGAATGAGGTCGAAGTGTTGCTGACGCGAATTGCTTCTTGATCGAGCCTATCGACTGCCTGAGGCCACTCGAGCCCTCATCGGCTGGAACGTGTCTATCGGTGTTCGCGGCCTTGAAAACATGGAAGAGCCGGCAGAGCTATCAGAATCTCTACGTTGTCGATTACTCGTTCTTCGTAGTGTCTGTATCCTTGGCTTTTGATCCCTTCGCCGTCGACCTGCTGGGGTCTGATTTTGCTGCCACACAAATGGCTTGACACAAATGAGACTCGTCAAAAACAGGATATCCGTGCAGAGCTGTAGGATGTCATGCTTGAGGTTGATCTTCTTGGTCCGGCCAGATGTGGGGGTACGTCTCTCCTCTTGGCATGTGGCAGTGGAACAAGACGAAGCACGTAAGAACATTCTCACTATGTCTGCTCGGACAAAACTGGCTGCATAGAAGCGCGCCGTGATTGCATTGATGTCGGCATGGTCCACCTTCGAACCCGTCTGAATGAGTTTTCGAAGAATTGTCATAGTGACGGAGTTCAAGGAGGACTTTCCTGCCCAAAGGCGCACCAGGCGAAGTAAAATTGTTGTTCCTATGCTTTCAATCACGCTTCGAGCGCCCCTAAGCCGGAGTCCAGCATCCTCATTGTTGTCATCAAGAACATGTTGTACTTCTTACTCGGCGCGTCTCAATACGGCCTCCATTTTCCGTCCTATTATCCACGTTTATTGATGAAATCCTGGTTATTTCATCGAAGTATTCTTGCGCTCTTACCGGCAAGGTGTCCGGTAGCCCTCGAAGGTAGTTATGGGAGGCCTTGCTTGCAGTTTTATATATATATATATGTATAGTGAAGATATTGGAAATATTGATTCCAATCAGAAAAGGACAGTAACACGACACGGAGACCTTCTTAAATACTGAGCAAGGCAGGCTCGTGACACATCACAGCACATCATAAACACTTAATGTCGCACAATGTCACACCAAAAAAAACTGGCGGCGCTCATTCCAGACCATCTCACTCGTCCGCTAATAGTGCCAGCACAGTTATATACTACCTTGTCCTCCTCGAGAATCTAAGCGAGGTCAAATGATGCGCCGAGAGTGGCTGCCTGATATCACACGGTGGTTCAGCATTACGGTGGCGAAAATGCCCTGCAGCATCAGACTATGTCACATAGTACACAGTAGCATCATACCTAGATTACTCGTGGTTACAGATGTAAGCAATAATGCTTCCAGGTTCTTGCACGTCGTCTTGCTCTCGGGCCGGATCTTGGCAGGGTGACCGTTCTTTCGTTCGAACTTTTGACCTGCTATTATTTTGCGCGACCATTTCCAAAACAATATCAACACACTCACACTCATCATGCTTTGCGCAATCTCTGGTGAAGCGCCACAAGTGCCCGTAGCATCGCGAAAAAGCGGCTCGGTCTTCGAGCGCCGTCTCATCGAAACCTACATTCAAGAAAATGGCAAAGATCCAGTCACTGGCGAAGACTTGTCCATTGAAGACTTAATTGAGCTCAAAACACCACGCGCCGTCAAACCCAGACCACCAGCGCTCACGTCGATACCTTCTCTTCTCTCGGTCTTTCAAAATGAATGGGATGCCCTTGCGCTCGAGACGTATACCTTGAAGCAGCATCTTTCACAATTGCGACAGGAATTGAGTACAGCGCTTTACAACAACGATGCGGCGGTAAGGGTGATTGCAAGGTTGACGAAAGAGAGGGATGAAGCAAGAGATGCACTGGGAAGGTTGTCGTTACAGGACAGGCGGGCGACTGCACCTGTGGCTGGTACGAATGGCGATGCTATGCAGGTCGATGGACAAGGTCTTCCTGATGCTATCATTGCGAAGGTGGATGCTACTCAGCAAAGGTACGTAGGAGAACAATCTTAGGAAAATCTGGGTTCAATAAGAGAATACGGCTAACATGATGACAGGTTATCAAGCACGCGACGTAGGCGTCCTATACCTGCAGACTGGGCAACACCTGACACTTTCTCTTCGTTCAACTTCTCAGACTCTGTCTCGGCTAGCAGCAGTGGCAGCAAATCACTCGCTCTGGATTCTGCTGGATCGACAGCTTTGATTGGAGGAAATGACGGATCACTGTGCACATTCTCAGTACAAGGACAGGAAGCATTACAAACGACACAACCAGACGGCAGCTCTATCAACAGTATCGTAGCATACGCGCAAGGAGATAAACCTTTGTCAATTGTTGGCAAAGCATCTGGAGAGGTTTCTGTGCTCAGCAATGGCGCACCCGTTGCTTCATTCACATTACATGCTGGCGCAGTAACTGGTCTGGCATTACATCCTTGCGGAGATCTGCTTCTTTCTGTCGGAGTGGACAAGAGTTTTGTGTATTACAACTTGGCTGATATGACTGTTGTGTCACAAGTTTATACTGATTCTGGTAAGCCCTGACAATAGCTTCCTGTCATGCTATAGTGCTAATTCATGCTAGACCTCACATGCTGTCAATTCCACCCAGATGGCCACTTGTTCGCGGCTGGTAGCAGTTCTGGACAGATCAAGGTATTTGAGGTGAAAACCAGTACAAACGCTGCCAACTTCGACGCAAGCGGACCAATACAATCACTGTCTTTCTCAGAGAACGGCACATGGCTTGCAGCAGTTGTGCGTGGATCGACCAGTGTTGGCATCTGGGACCTGCGGAAAGCAACTGAGATCAAGACGCTCGACCTTGGAAGCAGAATTGACTACGTACGCTGGGATTACACAGGACAATATTTGGCTGCCGCTGGACCAGGAGGTGTTGTAGTACAGTCGTACGACAAGGGATCAAAGTCATGGTCTGAGCTTCTAAGAAAAGCGTCTTCTGCAGCAGCTGTAGAATGGGGACCGAGTGGAAAGTCATTGGTGGTGCTCAACTCAGATGGCTCGGTGGCGCTGTTGAGGTGAGGGAGTACGTCGTTGTCGGGATTTGTGGGCAAGGGCAAAAGTTGCTCAAGGTATTGATGCAGGGAGTAGCCTAGGACGACTGTGAAGAGTGCCCGTGGATGTATCAGATTGCAGATATGAAACGAGGAAGAGCCTAGGATATCAGAGAAGGGCATATGGTGATTAGCTCGAGGAGAGTCAAGGTACCTTTCACAGTGGCACTACGAATTCTAACGACAACGTGGAGAGGTGGTGTAATCAAAAAGATCACATGGCGTGGCGGCCTTCTGTGTAACTCTGTAGATGTTGATGTAACACAATGAAATTTGCCACAACCTTTATCCTTTCGAAGCGCATCGAATCCCCTTTTTCTGGCTATTACCCTGTGGCGGTAGGGAGTTGTGTCTCGTGCTGTTGATGTTTATCCTGCTACCGCCATGGCTGTTCTGCCGGCAGGATGCTCCGCAGTGAGCGATAGAACGGCTATCGAGACCCTTCCTCCACTCGCTTTAGGCAATGACGAACATCTCACTTCTTCTTACTTCACGTTTACAACAACAAGACTCTGGAAATCCCTGCACCACTCCTTTGTTTCTCCTGACTTGTGCTACTCTTGCCAACATAGTACTTGCGTATGGCCAGCCGACACCAGACTTAATCCTCACAAGAGCTTGGGCATGGAGTCGACAACGATTCACATTCGAGACAGAGACCGAAATAGGAGGTCCTTGAAGGTGCGTGCTCCCTTGCAAACCCCACACGGAACACGAATTCGAGCACCAGGTCCGCAATGAATCATGGAGTCTGATAGTCGAGTAGAGATCATTTAGCAAAATGCAACGAGGACGAGAACATTCCTCGAGTCGACTGGCTGTCCCTGCTGAACCTCGCATGCCACACTCCTCATCATCTCGCAGTACTTCGCCTGCACAACAAGCACGATCATCACGTCGTCCCAGAAGATTTGTAGGAGATGGATTGGACTATAGAAGGCCGATAACACTACCCAGTCAAGCATCAATAGTGGACCTTACAGCAGCAGACGAAGTAGAAGTACTAAGTACGACACCCGAACCAGAAAGAACAACTAGTAGGAATCTTGAACGTCCTCGGTCGTCAGTACGACCGCCCACTCGTTTACCAAGATACCCAAACCCTATATTTGAAGAAGTTATCGACCTGGAATCACTACCAGATAGACCAACACCAGAAGTCATTATCGACGATGATACAAATACAGAACCAATAGGAGCAGACCATGAACCATCTAGCCCTGAGGTCACCTTTCTACATTCCCGACCACGAGCGAATCCTCGACCGCCGATACCTCAACATCGTGGTCATCTAGCAGAGCACGTACGGCGGCACTATCAACAACAAAATGAAGAGAACCTACATGGTTTCCCTATGAACATGCTACTTGGAGCAGGATTTCCCTTTCTGAATGGCGCGGCGGTGTTAGATGAGCCTGGTGGATACCCCGCAGCAGGTCATGTTGCTGGGGCGCTCCCACGAGCATTCGGAGCACTATTCGGCGCAGCTCCACCACCAGATCCTCGAGCACCTCCAAGACGTATGGACAATCTCGCGAGGCTGATACAGGAAGATGCTAATCGTCGAGTGACAGAGATGCACAATGCCATGGGATTTCAACAGCACAGATTAAGGAACATGATGCAAGGCGGGCTGGGTCCCGCCTTCCACTTAGGAAACAACTTCGTGCGGGAAGAGCCAGTACCTGCTCCAACCTATGACCCGGTACCAGATCCGCGGGATGGTTTCCTACGATCGCCTGGAGAAGACGATGTCCTTGTCTGTCCCAACTGCGGTCATGAGCTCTGCAGCGGAGAGTCTGAGGAAAAGCAGCAGGCTTGGGTAGTGAAAGCCTGTGGTCACGTGAGTGTACACTGGCGGACGTAGTGTGTTTTGGCTCCTGCTAACACACTTTTTCAGGTCTATTGCGGAGAATGTGCTCAGCTAGCAAAGAAGTCAAAGGGGAAAAAGAAAGCGAAGCCCGGAGAGCCGAGTCCTTTTACCAAATGCGTCGTGGAAGATTGTGGCAAGCCTGTTTCGAGTTCAAAGGCGATGCTCCTTTTGTACCTATAACATCTTACGATTTTGCAGCATTTTCCCAGCATGATACCCATGGGACAGGGGAGTTTTGCCTCTATGCATCGTCTTATGGTTAGTAGTCTAGCCAGAAGCTTGAAGCAATATTACTGTTGTTGTTCAATGTTCAATGTTATGACGTCTTGGCATTAGTGCCCACGTGCTCAATGGCGTTGGTCCCTGCATAAACTTTGTTTAGGCAGATCATCACAGCTTCAAGCTTTCCTATAAAACAAGCAAGCCTTCTTGCTCTTTTGTGCCGCATCCATTTTTGACGACAAAACAGCAAACAGCATTATGTCTTCCACAATCCCCACCATGAAGCAGAGGGGTACACCAGTAGCGGCACCTGGCAAAACCTACACCAACCCTTACGTCAACCCCAATGCGCCCAAATCTGTCCAGCTCACGCCAAAGCAATACTATCTCATCGGCTACAACATGCTGTCATTCGTCCTCTGGTACACCATCCTCGTTCGCATCGCCTATCCATTCCTCATGCTGCCTGCATACACCATAATCCCTGACACCGACCCTTATCATCCTAAGCCCGTCGATCCCCTGGCGCCAGTAATAGCGCTACCTACAGCTTCAAGCGCGCTCGCGGACACGTATTCCAGCATTGGTACCTATGTGCAATGGATCCAGACACTCATGATTGTCGATGTGATTCACGCGGTTATTGGCGTTGTAAGAGCTCCTGTCATGACTACAACGATGCAGGTTGCGAGCCGCTTTCTGCTTGTGTGGGCGGTCTTGCCTCTCTTTGGCGAGCAGTTGCTTGTACCTCTGGCAAATCTGGGTATGGGTGAGGCAGCGAAAGAGTTTGTGGAGTTTGTGGTCAAGGATGGTACAGTGGTTGACAAGAGCGCGAATCAGTTGGCGTATGTGGGTATGGTTGCTGCTTGGTGTGTCGCGGAGTGTGTGCGATATGGATACTTCGTATTTCAGGTCTCAGGGCAGAAAATACCGGGTTTTTTGACTTGGGCGAGGTGAGTCTATGAACTATAAGCGAGAAAAGGCAACGCGCTGACTTTGCAAAAAGGTTAAACTCATTTTTTGTGCTGTACCCATTAGGTATCGGCTGCGAGTGTTGGCTTGTATACCATGCTGTGCCGTTTGCCTGGAGATGGTGGGCGCCATATGCGTGGTTTCTCATTGCCAATCTGATTATCTACGTGCCTGGTAAGTACATTCGTCCATGTCTACATTTGCACACTCTAACTTCACTCCTCTCAGGCTCTTACATCCTCTTCACCAGCCGTATGAGCCAACGCCGTAGCGCGCTTAGAGGCAAAGGGAAAGCCAAGCCCCATACAGAATAGGCTACAATACATCATCCTTGTCTCAGATATTTAAATCTACCTACCACCTTCATCAAAATCATGGCTTCGTCCCAAGCATAATCAAAAACGGGAAATCCTGCTCCTCCAACGCCTTTCCACCTCTCTCCTCCTTCGTCGGCCTTTTGCTACCCCACTCTCCAGGCCACGCCTCAATCTCTTTCCGCATCGTCCATCCAACCTCGACCTGGACATCTACATATCCAATCTTCTTCAGTATATGTTCAATTTCCGCTCGCGGTATCCCGTGTCTCTCCACACCCTCCATCTTACTCTCCGGATGAAACTTTCTCGCTTCTGGGCCGAAATCTTCAAAATCTGTCACTGCTAGCCGTCCACCACTTTTTAGACATCCAAACATTGTCGTTAAAAAGGCGGACATGTCCGGGATGTGATGGAGGACCAGATGGCTCAAAACGAGATCATAACGCTGGCGCGGCGAGACGTCTGTGGACGAGGCATTACTCTTTATACTGCCCGCAGAGTCTGGAAGACGTGGGTCGTCAGGGTCTTCAAGCATGATGCATAATGGACGGATGTTGCGTGGGGCTTGTGGTTGGGCGAGCTTGGAGTCCAGCGCACGGATCATGCCACTGGAGGCGTCTATGGCGAGGAGGGAGGAGACATGTGGTGCAAGCGTGAGTGAGAGGAGACCTGTGCCGCAGCCTAGTTCGAGTGCTGTTGGGAGGCCTGTAAACAGCAAGATATGTCAGCGGTAGCGCCTTTCATATGAAGGAAACCACAATGGGAATGTTTACGTACTGCCATCTGCTTGTTTATCAATGAGTTTGCGCTCAAGCAGCGCTGTCAATGCTGAATTCGATGCGGAAATAACGTCGGGATTGTTGTCCCAGGCTGCTGCTTCCGCATCGAAGCGTGTAGTGTTTGCTTCTGTCATTGTGGCGAAAGAGCCCGGGAGATATAGGAGGAGAGCTCAGCATGGAAAGGTACAGTGTATTACCCCGCAGCCTCGGGTGATCAGCAAGATAGCCGTTCCACGGGCATTTAGGCTTCCGGCTCCGCCGACAGATCGACAGGTCCACTCGGCTATCGCCGGAATGTGGACAAGTCCAATGCTTTTCCTCCAACAACTTTCCTCTCCATAAGCATCATCACCAATAGATACCTAAAACATGTCACTCATTGACGAAAATACCCTAGCCTCCTCGCAATGGGGCGAGGAATTATGGCAGCACTCCAACCCCTCCTCAACATCCATGCATAAATTCCTGCATCTCATGAACAAAAAGCACAATCTGTCCTTGAAAACATACCATGACCTGCACGCATGGAGTACGAGCAACGTCGCTTCTTTCTGGGGCGAGGTGTGGCAATATGTTGGCATCCGGTGCTCATCTCCCTACTCGCGAGTTCTGGACGAGGCAGCACCCATGTTCCCGCGTCCTCGGTTCTTTGAGGGCGCGAAGCTCAATTTCGCAGAGAACTTGCTATATCCGACTTGTGATGTAGATGGGTCAAGTATTGCTATTGTTGAAGCTACTGAGACACGGCGAGAGAATGTAACCTGGAAGCAATTGCGAGAGCGGGTACATACATGTCAACTTGCGCTGAAGAGTGCCGGCATTGGTAAGAATGATCGAGTGGCTGGTTATGTTGGTAATCACGTCAACGGGGTCGTCGCTATGCTCGCAGCTACCAGTCTTGGTGCACTGTATACTGCTCTTAGTCCCGACAATGGTTCTGAGATGGCTAAAGCGAGACTTGCACAGATCACGCCAAAGATTCTGTTTGCAGATGATGGACAGTTCTATAACGGCAAGAGGTTTGAGACTGTAAGCAAAGTTGCCGAGGTGTTGAATGAAATCGACAGTATAAAAACTGCTGTGATATTCAATGTAGTAGGTGCTGGAAAAGAGAAGGTGAATGTGTCGCAACAAGGCTGCGAGATTTATGCGTACGAAGAGTTTTGTGCAAAAGGTGGTAACGCAACAGGCAAGATGCAATTCGAGCAACTCGAAGCAGATCATCCAGTATACATCCTCTACAGTTCAGGAACAACAGGAGCACCAAAATGTATCGTTCACGGTGCAATTGGCACACTGTTGCAGCATAAGAAAGAGCACGTGCTGCACTGTTCAATCGTTCCAGGGGATCGTGTTTTCTACTACACCACGTAAGTAATGCAGAAGGTTATTAGTTAATAGGTCTTAAAGAACGATTTAGTGCGACCTGGATGATGTGGCATTGGCTCATTTCCGCACTTGGGTCTGGCGCAACAATCGTCCTATACGATGGCTCACCAATGCGATATACCTCCAGCACAACATCAGATTCACCAGTCTCGACAGCAGACGACCTAGCCATGCCCCGCCTAATCTCCGAGCTCTCAATCAACCACTTCGGCACCTCTGCCAAATACCTCTCCCTGCTTGAACAAAAATCCCTCTTCCCGAAACAAGCCCCCCACAACATCAACCTCTCCTCTCTACGCGCAATCTACAACACCGCCTCCCCACTCGCCCCCTCAACCTTCCGCTACGTCTACCGCGCATTCGGTCCAGATATAAACCTGGCAAGTATAACAGGCGGCACGGACATCATCTCCCTCTTCGGCGCCGGCAGCCCTCTGAACCCCGTATATGCCGGCGAGATTCAAGTACCAGGTTTAGGCATGGCTGTGCGGGCGTACACCGAAGATGGGCAAGATATTACCGCATCCGGCGAGCCGGGCGATCTTGTTTGCGTGAAAGCTTTCCCAAGTCAACCCGTGGCATTTTGGGGCCAAGATGGAGAAGCGAAATATAGAAAGAGTTATTTTGAGCGATTTGAAGGGGTTGGTTTTTGAGTTATCATCGCACATCCTCTCCATACTGACTAGATGTAGGTGTGGCATCATGGCGATTTCGTGGTGTTTAATCCGAAGAGTGGCGGTATGGTCATGTTGGGACGAAGCGATGGCGTGAGTTCCCCCCCCTTAAGCCAGCAATTCAATTGCACAACCAACACAAATAAAACGCTATCAAAACAAGACAAACTCTTGATGCTAACACCCACGCAGGTCCTCAACCCAGCCGGCATCCGCTTCGGCTCCGCCGAAATCTACAACATCCTCCTGCACCACTATCCCTCACAAATCTCCGATGCATTGTGCATCGGACGCAAACTGCCCCACGACCTCGACGAGATCGTCGTGCTCTTCCTAAAAATGTCGCCCAACACCCCGCTCACCCCCGACCTCATTACCAATATCAAAGCGACGATTAGAAATGAGTTAAGTGCAAGACATGTGCCGAGTGTGGTGGACGAGTGCCCTGATATTCCCGTGACGGTGAATGGGAAGAAGATTGAGAATGCGGTCAAGCAGATTGTGAGTGGCAGTAAGATCAAAACGAGTGCGAGTGTGGCGAATCCGGAGTGTTTGGAGTTTTTTCAGAGGTGGGCGGAGACGCATTGAGTGAGGGGAAGTGGAGTCTTGACGAGGACGTGGGAGACAGAGAGGGAGAGAGGAGTGGGAGAAGGGGCTTGAGCATGTCTTGGCGTTTATTCGTTGGGCGGATCATCTCGATAGTGAACGTGTTGTGATGATGTTCTTTCAACTCAAAAGGGCCGTACACGAGGAGAGCAAGTCGTCGAATTGAAGTCGAATCAAAGGATTCGTATGTTTGCACTAGCTACATATCGCGCCTGGCCTAAACGAAACGAGCATTGACTCTTGGATCGCCTGATCGTTTCATTCTCAATCTTCATGGTTCTGGTAATTTTTACCTTTCGACCTTGGTCACCACCAGAAGCTGCACCAGCACTACGTGCGAGGGCAATCCACACCGAACAGAAACCAACTCAATGTCAATTCCGACGTATGTGTATATCACTTGCTCCCTTCTGGACAAGCTTTCCTCCATTCTTGCAACGTCAATATTTGATCACCACTTTTTCTCGATATCTTTCTATCATATCAGCACTGATATGCGGCTATCCATATCTCCACCCGATCTCTGTAGAGTTCACACCCTGTATCTATCCCCATCAACAACGCTGTTTTTCTGAGAACAGCATCATGGTCTTCGGCCGCCACATGCTTTTGCTTCTGGCTTTGTGCTGGATCGGACAGACGGAGCATGAATGAAACTTGCTTAACGATATGTGCACATAAGCAAGAAGTCAAAGCAGCTTTTGTCATTTCGATAGCAGAACGAGAAGTGATAGGTGAGTTCTGCTTGAGTGGCCAACTCATGCGTACCCATCCACTTCTGCCGCAACATCAACACTATGGTCGCATTATTCAGGTATACTTTGTGAACGGATAGCGCACGAAGATTGACTGCTACCTTCAGCTTGCTGCAGCTAGTACTGTTCTTCGGGATTACTCACTTGCAACGACTTGACTATAATGTAGTTTCTATGACGAGGCTTGTGTTCGGTGGAATTGTCGTGTGAACGTCGTCTTGTTGTTAGATTCTTGTTGAGATCGACTCCCTTGACACAACAATTATTGAACTAGCAGTATAACCCTGACTGAGAGGTCCTCTGACCAGGTCGCCGTCTCTTGAAAGTATACTATGCAATCTACGAGTGGAAAGTCTTCGTCGAGGTCTTTATATGTATGCTTCAATAGGAAACTGAGGAAGCGCTCTAGATTTACACTGTCGCTGATGTTGATCTTAACTGGATGTCACTGCCTCAATTTATCTGGCGGAAGATAAGATGCATGGAGCGCGTAAATGAAGTGACTTAGCCCTCTCATTTGCGAAGGAAAAACCACAGGAGACTGTAGACTGAGCACAGAACGACAAGTACGATCGATGAATCGAACAATCCATGCGCTGTCGTGCTCTCCAGCGCTGCTTTCAAGGTATAGAGGCGATAGTGTCTTGCAGATGAAGCTCCGTTTTGGGTATTTGAGTGTACCAGCAAAAGATCAGGAGCTCCCAGCATGGACGGCAGCAGGTTGAGCATATAATAGGAGGAATCGGAAGAGAACAGGCGTTGCGATTGTTGGTATAACAGTGGTTCGTGCAAGCACCACCAAAGACACCAGCAAGAGTTCTGGTTGGCCTTAAAAGACGACCACCACCAGCGTGTTAAGTCTGACGTGTCACAGCACCACCAGCGTAATGAGTCCAGATAGCGGCGAAGTAGTTGGTGTGTGTGGCATTTAGATTGATAGGAGTCACCAGGCTAAAGTCAAGAAGACCTCTACAAGCGCGCTGTGCAGTAGGGAGAAAGAGCAGGATTTCAGTGTTCATGTTGCGAAAGATCGAGGACGCGGTCTTCCAGTAGCTTAACAGAACTGGCAACGTAGCGCATCAAATCGATCATTGACAAGCAAAAGATCTTGTAAGCTGCTGGAGGTCTTGTCAGAACTATGATGACACAGGCCGTTCAGCCGGCCATATCCAATTGCTGTCAAGCTGTGGATTGGTCTGCGCATTGCTAGAAACACAAAGAGAAGCTTGCGGAGATCGCCTCTGGCATTTCTATACTGTTCCCTCTCCTCGTTGGTTAGCACGGGTCTTGCTTCGGGGCGTATGCTGTTGACAGTGATGCGAGAATCGTTGCAGCGGCTAGCACATAGTCGAGAAGCAAGTAGCGTATTTATCAATACTTATGTGGTCTTTGCAAGGAGTATGTACGCACTACTTGACTAGCTCCCAAGACTTGTAGAATTGATATATAGCCAAGGCGCGCTGTTCCTCAAACATCTTCATCCTTGCAGCCGTGTCGTTCCCAAAGACTACCCGCACTGCTTTGAGGTACAGTGGGTTTCGATGTCTGCTAGGTCTTGCATGACTGTGAAGACATTGTGTTAGTGGTTATAAGGTACTGGCAGCAAGCTATTTCATTCGGTGTCTCCGTGTTTGTTTGATGGTTTTTTCAGAAGGATGAGAGAGGGAGAGCATGAGAGCATCGGATTGTTTTGAGATCTGCATCACGTGACAGTTACTACTTGGCCTTAATCTTAATCCCATATGTTCAGCTCATTCGTCGCCTTCTCCTATCTTGTGCTTCGTTTCATCTCATCGTCGAGGCTTCCGCGCGTTACCACCACTGTCCAATTGCACCCCCGGAACTCGCAAGAACCAGGTGTTCGTTCAGACTTGACGCGCAACTTGTACCGCGAACGATAGATTGGAGGACGTGGTGTCAACACCAGCCGTGCAAGATGACAAGAACATGGTCTGCATTTGGCCTGATAGCATTGGGCCTCGCGGCGTGCGCCAGGTCTGCAGAAGTAGCAATAGTAGGGATCTTCCTGTCGTCCCAAGGTACATCGATACTGATGCGAAGTCCAGAACCAGAAAGAAGATAGTCAAGAACAATGCTCAGGCATGTACAGTAGGAAATCATGGGGAGGAAATGTAGATCCATACATCGACACAAAGTTCCTGCCATACAGCCCTCCAGCAGGTCAAGAGCCAATACCAGATCCCACGGTCGCCTTTATTCTCTTTGAATGGGCGGACAATGGGCTGATAGGTATTCCTAACAGAGACGAGCCAACGCAGGTATGTTGGATTGAGCAAGTAGATTCACGTCAAAAGAGCTGACCGTGTTGCTCTAGCGAGTATATGTTTGTGATCAGAGCGCAATAGATGGAGGATATTGTTCGGTGGAAGGATATGGCTCTTTCATTCTCGCTACAAATGCGTCGTCAATTTCAAACAATATGATTGTCACAAAGGCTATACATACTGCTACAGGCAATCTAACGCCAATCGAATATCCCATTACTAAGACTGGCTACTACTGTGTGCTGACAGCAGCTCTCAATGCTGACCTAGAATACAACGCTATCGCCGAGTTTCGTAACGCATACGGAGAGCTGCCAGGAGCGCAAATAGCCAAACTTCCCTTCTACGGTGGTCTGACCCTCGTCTATGCTGTCATTGGTCTCTACTGGGCTTTCCTCTATGTCCAGAATAGGCACGATATTCTGCCCGTTCAAAACTACATCACTGCGACAATAGTCTTCCTCATCTTCGAGATGATCACAACCTGGGGCTACTACGACCATATGAATCGCAAGGGCGCAGATGTCATGTCAAAGGTCCTGCTCATCCTCGACTCCGTCCTCAATGCCGCACGCAATTCGATATCTTTCTTCCTCCTCCTTATCGTCTGTCTTGGCTATGGCGTCGTCAAATCAAATCTTGGACGCAAGATGCTGTGGGCACGGATCTTGGCAGCGACACACTTCATCTTCGGTGTCATCTATGCTATCGCATCTCTATCCATTGCTCCAGAAGACGTCGGTCCACTGATCCTCCTGGTCGTTCTTCCACTTGCTGGTTCCTTAACCGCCTTTTATATCTGGACGCTCAACGCCCTTGCTTGGACCTTGAAGGACTTGCAAGAAAGAAAGCAGCATGTCAAGGCACAGATGTACCGGAAATTATGGTACTGCATCGTTGCAACGATCCTTGTGATCTTTGCTTTCTTCTTCTTCAACTCCTTTACTTTCGCCAACGCAAACGATCCAAACTACACTCCTAGACATTGGCAGACGCGGTGGTTCGTTTTGGATGGTTGGTTGAATCTGGTGTATTTGGCTGATGTGGCATTTATTGCTTACATATGGCGACCAACTGCAAACAACAGGAGATTCGCTATGAGTGAAGAGGTATGTCATAATCTAAAGCTGCTGCTCCAAAGTCTGAAATACACGGCTAATCTCGTTCACACAGATATCACAAGATGACGAAGGTTTCGAAATCACGAATATGCGCGACTCCCTTGACTTCGACGCTCTAGACGACGACGAAGAAGCTGGTGGTAATAAACCACCCGCATACGACCCTTCACCAAATACCAACAACAACAAAAAGCCCAACGCACAAAATACGAATAGCAATGGCAACATGACGAAATCACAAACATTGCACGACGCAGAAGATACGGACGACGAGGACGACCTTCCTCTACCGGCACCGACACCACAAAGACCGGCGCAGATAGCAAGTGTGCAAAGAGGAGCTGTGACGCAGCAGGAAAAAAGGAGTATAGATGGTGATGGAGAAGCGATGTTTAGTGTTGGAGAGGACGAGGAGGATGCGGATGATGTGAGGGGGTTTAGTGATAGTGATGAGGAGGGATTGGTTGGGAAAGGTAGGAAAGGGAATTGATGATAGAGATTGAAGAGGTAGTGGGCACGGTTAGATGGTGTATATGTTGTATGAGAACATGAGAATATGAGATCTTAGATTCGCGCTGGCAGCTGTTACCAGGACTCTTTGGTTTTGACTTGATCTTGGCTTCGGCTTATACCTCACTGTGGCGAATAAGGGCCATGCAGTAGACAGACTCTTTTCTTACTTCCCTATGAGAGTGACGTAAGGAGAGAATAGGTGACGCAGTGTAAGACATTGCCTATCGTCAAGTTGTATGAAGCTGGAGGTCAGCCTGTGTACCGAACTGGCTGAGCCTGATAGTGAGGATACTCCATTTTCCGTCGGCAGCAACGGTTCTACCCGAGAGCCTCGATCGTAGGCTACCATATGAATGCAATGGTACTTTGCTAGTAACTTCTACGATTTGCTTCGAGAAGCTGCACAATGGGATCGAGAGGAAGAGAGTAGTAGCCTGCTTGCTCACTTACTCCCAATCACATAAGTACAATCCCGAAATCCCCCTCCATTCCCTCCAACTCTCGCTCATTCCTAATTACCTCAACCACCAAAGCCAAGTTCATCACTCAGCGCCCTCACCAGATCAAACATCTCTCGCACCCCACCCTCTCCTCCTCAACCATCCTTCCACTGCATACTCCAGCCTCGTCACAAATCCAGTATCCCTCACAACACCCTCCTTGATCCAAATTGCCCGCGCGCCCATCATGTTTGCCATTACGACGTCGGTGAAGAGGCGGTCGCCTATTATGACGATTTGGGAGGGGTGTGTTATGAGTTTGGCAGGTTGGTCGTGTGGCGGTATGAGCTTGTGAGTTGTTGAGGCTGTTGCTTTGTCATCTTGTGTTATGTCGCCACCGTCCCGATTTTGGGTTTGAGCCTGCGGGTTTCCTTTTTCTTCTTGCGTTTGCATTTGTGCTTGTGTTGGTTTTATGACGCGTCCTTGTTGCACAAAATACGCCCAAATCTCCCCACCACACCCCGGTTTCTCAAGCCGATGTCGTAACACCTTGACGCCTGTATTCCGTTCCAGTGCGTCTGCGGCGGTGCCTTGGGGGTCTTTTGAGAGTGTGCCGGAGGAGTTGGAGACGATTAGGATGTTGGCTGGATTATAGGTGGATAGTAGGGATTTGAATTTTTCCTTTCGAAAGGCCAAAATGAGAATGGAACATAGCAGAGATGGGAGGGAGAAGATGGGGTAAGATGGATGTTGTGGGAGGGTGCGAGAGAGTGGGATGAATAATGAGTTGGGAATGCAATGGGAAATGGTGGAACGGGGAAGGAAATCGTGGTATTCGACCAATTGATTGATTGCTTTGGTGGGACTTGATGACACTATAGAATGGTGACTGGGAAAGATGGTAAGGTAGGTAGGCGGAACTACGTACACTATAAGCAGGGAAAATAGTGTCGGTATGAGGAACAGCAAAGCAATTGTCTTTGTCTAGGACTATGGCACGTATATCTGGCTCTTGCTCTTGCTCCTGCGACTGCGTCTTTTCCTTTGTTGCTGAAGTATCATGCTGTGCTGCAGTGTGCGATGGTCTTCTAAAGGCTCGAGATAAAGGAATAGGCAGATCTCCAAATGTCAAGACAGTCGCATGAGGAAGACATAGCGTCGGGTCGCGCACGACGCGAAAGAGGGAGAGGATTGCTGGTATATTGATTGGTATGATTGGCATGCTGATGATATCGTCTTGATCAATATACCTGAGTCTGCTGAGAATCAAATGCCTGCAGATCAGGGTCCAACCTGCTACAACTCTCAAACCAACCTCAAACAACCACCCTCACCCATCGCAACATCCCCCACTCCTCTACCAACATCACGACTCATCACCCAACCAATGGCCTCACCAGAAGAAGACACCAACACCTCCATCGCCGAACCCCTCGATCTCGTGCGCCTCCTCCTCGATGAAGTCGTCTTCGTAAAGCTACGTGGTGATCGCGAACTCAAAGGACGATTACATGTATATCTCTCCCTCCATATCCTCTCCCTCCATATCCCTACAATCCAGACAGCCTCACCATTACACTTCACCGATCATGCGCCCACGACTAACACGATTTGCGCCTCACAGGCATACGATTCCCATTGCAATCTCGTGCTAGGCGAGGTAGAAGAGACGATATACGTAGTCGACGATGACGAAGAAGATGAAGATGCCGAGCCCAAGGTCAGTCTTAACCACTTCACTCAACATTATCTACTACCTCATCTCGGTAATTTGGAAGTCAAGCTGATTGGTCGCGGCATGCGTAGATTGTGAAGAAGAATAGCGAGATGCTTTTCGTTCGAGGCGATTCAGTGGTTTTGATCAGTCCGAATGCTTCGTGAGCGCTTGCAGGGGAACAACGAAAAAACGTCGAAGATTAGAGATGAGTTATGCATCGAAGTTCAACTACACGGAAACATTGATGGTGATGGAAGTCGACGGAGCGCAATGGAAGTAGAATCTGATGTGGAAGGTGACATGAGGCTTCTGTGTCACACGCATGACTTGATGCACAAAGCTAGAGCACCAGCTGTGTGGGCCGTGTCAAAGCGAAGCAACAGACAGCCCATCAGAAACGGCAAAGAGCTGGGAAGTAGGTCAGCTGGGAGAGGAAGCAGGGCCAGGGAAGTAAAGATATTCTGCTTTGGGGCCAAAGGGAACGAGAAGATTCTGATTAGTCTTGCCTCGACAATAGCTGTCGGGCTCCAACTTGTGAGGGCTCAAGCGGTTTCAGAAAGTCTCTTCCAGAGAGCTGTTCTAGTAGCTTCTGAGCTCGAAATAGCAATTATCATCGGCCATACAAGGACAACAAGTTTAAGAGATTGAGACATCTGATCAATATAATTTCTTGTCACTATGAAACTACACTCATACCTGCTCATCATACCGCCCCGATGACAAGCCATTGAACCCTGCTACTCCACCGACCACTATCAAAGACCCCATTCAATCGTTACATCGTATTCTCATAGCATACTTTTCACCTTGTCATATCGTGATCAAGCAGCGTTCTTCTACTTTCCCTCCTCCAGCCAAGAAACCTCAAACCAGCGATGACAACCTCAAAAGACCATTCCAAGCAACACCAGCACCCAAGCGCAATAGGGAGTCCTCCACCAATGTTCATGCCGTCCTCAAAGCTTTCGCCATGTATTATAAATCATATATCCGAACAATGTGTTAGAGCGAGCGAATAGAAAGGAGCCAAAAGTAGGCGATTTTGTTAGACCACATTCAAGCGTACACATCGACGTGTTTTCTCAGAGTCTCTGTCCTGCCAACGTTGCTGGGCAAACTCGGTCGCGAACCCGAAGTGGCTGGTAGCGCAAAGCCTTTGCGCATGATGGACTCGACAAAGGTAGATGCACGTCGGAAACGCTTGTCGGCATATTTATCGAAAATAGCAGAATGGTGACGTTGAGGATCTTCGCAGCATGACAGCATAGCAGCTATAAGAGGTCGAAGCTGGGTATAAGTATAGCCAGAGTAAAAGACGTGAGCATGAGACCAGCTACCCTTGTTGAGCATCAGACGAGCTAGGCAGTGTGCACCAGCAGCAGTAAAACTTGGAATGCTTCCGACAAAGCGCTCGTCCATGATGGTAATCTCAAGGAAGTACTTGGCGAGTGTCCGGGTCTCCAGATCGTAGTCGTCTGCCTTGCTTATTCTCCTCAGAAAGGACATTGGACCAGGCCAGCCGAGTTCAAACTGAAGCATGCTTAACATGAAGCGCTCAGCTTTCAAAATCTCTTCCGTCGAGTATCCTCCATCTACCATGTAGACGATTTCACCAATAGAAGGGCAGTTGATCTCTTCGTATTTGGCTGCAACGAAGATGGCAGTGGCTCCAACTAGTTGTAGCTTGCCTAGGGACACGACTTTGCAAGATAGGAAGCGGTCAATGTAGTTGACACAGAGAAAGAGAGTCTCGGGAAGAAGGTTGAAGCGATGGTGTACCTGAACCAACCAGTCCATAAGCACCGAACGCATAGACCATTGCACTTCAGTCTGCTTTTCCATGTAGTTTGGGTTTGGTCGCATTCTCATCTGCTTCACATTAGCACTCACCGTAGATGCAGGCCCTTGGAAACACATACCTCGAGTTTGCGCATGTAATCGAAAATCTCCTCACCATACTCAGCCACCATTGATGTGTCCCAAGACTCATCATCCTCCTGCTCGCTTCCGGCTCGAAGTTCGGAGACGACAGCATGTGCATCGAAGAGTTCTTGCTCAGACCTTGCAGTGATAATTGGTTCCAGAGCGATAGTTGGTGCTCCAGTTGTAAAGTCACTCCGTGTCCTCAAGGATCTAGCAGTGGTGTAACCTTCTTCTTCATATTGGTCCTCATATCCTTCCTCATCCCAGTATCCCTCAAGCTCCGAAACAGGAAGCATGTGTTGGTCTTCTCCTGGAGCAGATTGGTGTGATACCGTAGGCATGAGTGCCTGGTGAGGTGGAGGTAGGTGTGAGGCTGCATCTTCGTATACCTCTAGTGGGTCCAGGAAAGACGGTATGTCAGTAGGAATCTCCGGAAGGACATTGGAGTCGTAGAGCCGTGCACCATCGGATCGGGCGTCATGATAATTGGGTAACAGAACCTGACTTGGTACATCTAGACGAGGGTCGTATACGGAGGCAGGAATGTTTATTTGCTGTTGGTCTACTTGGCTGAAGATGGACTGTGATCGACCTAGAACATTGGCAATGGACGGCCGTTGTTGAGCGGGCTCTGTTTCTCTGAACACGGTGGTATTCTTTTTGGCCATGGACTTGGAAGTGTTCGCTGGTGGCAGCACATTCTCCTGGTTGTCCGTACTGTTCGTTCGTGCCGTAGATGTATTGCTAGAGGTCAGATTGTTTAGGAAGCCCTTGATGCCTGCAACAGACAATGGTCTTTGTGCTGGCTTTGCAAAGGTGGTGGCTTTAGTATTCTCTTGGGGCTTGATGTTAAGCGCATTGTTCGACTTGACGGCCAGGACTGAGTCATCCCTGGCGACCTGAAGTGGTCTGACCACATTACTAACATCTGCAAATGCTGTCCTTTTCATGCCAGCGGCCTTTACTGCGCCTGCTTGTGCGAGGGTTGTGAGAGCAGGAGAAGACTTGTTGCGCTGGTGAACAGTTTTCTCGGCGAGGACGGCGTCAATGGGTGCTTGGTTCTCGTCGCGTATACGCAGAGTGCGCAATGGTCGTTGGGGCTGCAATGGAGTACCGCTCGTTAGTAATTGAATCAATGTTGCGACGGGCCATTCGGGAATCATCTCAGATAGCATGTTGTTGTTGAGTGGTCCAATAACAACACAGTGTTAGAGAATAGAGTTGAGAATATTATGAACATACCCTTGCGTCCATTGTGCTGAAGATGTAGAAAGACTGTATGTATGCTTTGGCGTTGGAATGAGAATAATGCAGGGCTCGACGTTGTGGTGTTGTTTACTGCTGCAGCTGCTGCTTGGCCGTGGCTTTGTTCTCCTAGCGATAGTCGATGAAGATGTCGTCGTCGTCCGTCGTCGTCACCGTCCTATGTCTAGCAAACCCTTGTCGAGAAAGGCTAGTCTAGCGAGATTGAAGTATGTATAGCATCGTTGGAAGGTTGTGGCTTTTCGAGACGAGGCTTGACAAAAGAGATTAAATCGTTGTTGACGCGATGAAACGGGCGGTTGCTGGGCACAACAGCATTGGAAGCGAACCAAACTTTTCGAACCACACTTCGCATACTCATGCCTGATTCGGCATTTTTGGTATACGCTGCAATATTCGACACGGTCTTCGAGAAGTGCAATGCACTCGAAATCGTACGACTGTGTTCGTGCTCGTCTTTGCAAGTGTTATGTCTGGACAGCGCGCTCATTGAAATCTACATACCTGTTGGTCAAATTAAATTGCCACGAACAACGCGCGCACTGGTTCCACTTCCCCCAATATCAACAACCTTCGCCCTGGTGATAAAAAGGCTTTATATCGCGAAATGATTGCCGTTGAGGAGCATATAAGAATGCCATGTCTTCTCGTACGATAGCCTTGCACACGTATTTGTGACTTCAACATTATAAGAGCCGTCGGCATGGCTCGCCCAAACGTCAAGAATATCTTCTGACTTTCGATGTTGGCGGAACCATACCAGGCTCTGTCGTCAATCAAAACTAAAGCATGAGTTCTTTGCGTTTCGACAGTGAGATGCTGGTGACGATAGAGTGTCAGGCAAGGTTACGCCCGGGCAGCTTTCAGTTCGAGATGATCTTCGACGTTGTCCTAAAGGGCACATTTCGCACAGTGCTACGATGAGCAAAGCTCCCAACAAACATGGTGCGAGGAAGTGCTGCAGGCTGTGTTTTCTGGTGTGTGGCGATTTTGATACTCATGAAACCGATTATCGAGCAAAGCTTTGCCTGAACACCTGCCTTCTGGTGCCAGTCTGTCCTTCGGCCTTTTCTAACTTGTCCGATCCTCCGTACTCTTAGTGAGTATCGTGACATTGAGCACCCTCTGGTATTCGTGGCAGTTTCGTAGCTGTCAAGTATACTGTACTCCTGTAGGATAATCCTTCCCATCTTTCATTACTTCGTACGAAAGTGAGCTGATCGACTCGGTGCCAAGTCGGGCCCGTTCCGAAGCCTGTTGTTTTGATCCGCGTGAGAGTTTTGCGCTTGTTTTTCTACTCATTTTCTTCTTCCCACGTCCATGTCCCGCAACATGCGTAAAGTGAGCGTCATGTGAGTAACATGTTACTCATGGACGCACGGCCTTTCTGCACTAAGAAAATTGCGCATTGACATATCTATCGTCTTAATTTGTATTTCCATCACTGCAGGCACGAATCCGTCACCTTGTCACGTGACCAGGCTCTTATGCTACATGAAAAAATATCACGATAAAATAGTACAGAATTCTCCATATGGACTCCAAGATTTCTGCGCATTTGGCGTGGTGCTACTTTTGGTATAGCCACTATGGCTAGCCTGTCAAGGCTGTAAAAGCCTGTTCCTATGCTTCAATCTTTATTGGTGAGCTGATGCATCGTAATAATGACATATAAGCGAGTTAAATCGAGAACAACTTAATGGGCACCATACCCATAGTTTTAACAGTGTATTCGTGTCAGAGTCGAAATTCAGCAATGTCTTGTATATTAATTCAACAGGCATTTTGCCAGAGCTTGGCTCAAAAAAAGACGTTATGAAGCACTCGCTGGAAGCGCTTGTTTTTATGGACAGCAGCCTGCCCGTTCATAGTACCAAGCACCAATCTTGTTAGAAACACACCTGCCTTAGAAGTTGCCTCGCCAGGCTGTATACGAGGTGCGAAGTCGTGCTCGAGCTTCCTAGTCCGATAGGCTCGCTAATAAGGCTGACGGCTCGGACTTGCAATCCAGAACACGAGGTATGTCATTCATACTTATCATATTGTTGATAGTGCCCAGGGGATGTACTCTGGCCTAATTCGGCTATTGACTATCAGTATCGTTGTGATGCACACAGAGGCATGGGGGTAACAAGCTTCGCTGTTCGCATGCAAGCTGATTATTGATTAGCAGGTTTTGTGGCACCCTGTATCCTGGAGCCTTTTATCGAGCGCATAGTCAATTACCACCATTCGTCCGGACATACATGGGTAGATTACAGGTTTACGCAGTCTCACGGTATGCATACATACATCCGTGGCAAGATCACAATGCGCCGGACACTTTATCTGTTGATGTCGAGTTGTATGAGCATGGAAGCATTGAAGACGCCACCATCCAATGTTCATGCCTCAGCGCCTCTAGAGACTATATAGACTGGACTGGTTGCGCTCATTTAGGTCCAAGTATAGCAAGCTATTGTAGATGTGGTTTATCAGGTTCTGGCTAGTCTTGCTTAGTTACATTGTGGTATGAGGTGTAACCTTATACCATTTCGTTGATGTATGATTTTTCTGGTAGTCTCGATGCAGTATGTAGTCTTATATATCAGCATGTCCTTCATTGATCGATTGTGCGCAGATTAACTTGTACTACTATATTTCAGCACATATATCTCAAGGAATGGATGTTGCCGTGAAATCCAAAGGTTGGCTATGGGGCTTGACTCTTTCGTACCCTAGTCTACTAAGTCCGGTCTCAGTACCACAACCCTTCTCTTCCCTTTCCTTCTTTTGACTTCATCTGACCTTCTTCAACTTGCAAACTACTTCTTCCATGCTTCCATCATCCATCGAAAGCGTCTAAGGCGTCAGGAATTATCTTCTCGACGTCGGCGACAAGACGCAAGGCTGTTCTAGATCTCCACTTTGAAACACACTCATCCCGAGCTAAGTTTGGAGCGCTTCTACCAACAACACAACTTCGAGCCTTTCGAGAGTAAGTAATGGCATCATCAATCACTGGCGACTCTGTCTGGAAGGTCTGGCTCAAGTCAGGCTCTTGAGTAACTAAATCCTTGCCCCTGTTGTGGCATCCTGTGCTGTCGCCCACCACAAGCGCTCGGCTACCTCAACTTGACAAATTGAGAGTGCTCGAAGAGCCTGTGCGATATAATCCAGTGCCGTCATATTGCTTTAACAGCTTCTTGAAAGCCGACAAGACTAACAATCATTCCCTCGAAAGATAGTTCTTCCTCCACCACCGCCCTCCTCGGCCCACCCTCGTTACTTGCGACATCGCCCATTGCTCGCTCGCCTCTGTTGCCCAAGACTTCCCATCAGTTGCGCAGCCAGTCCATTAGTACAAGAACACTGACGAATCTCCACAAAGTCCTCCGGAAACATCATCATGGACATTTCCAATCTTCTCGTTGGCAGCCCCCAATCTAGCAATTTGACGCATATTCCGCAAATGCTCCCACCACTACCACAAGATATCACATATTCCACCCGTAGAGCAAGCTCTTCCTTGCAAACAGCCATGGCTGGTCCATCTGTTACTGGGTTTGTCCAACATCCACTGTATCCAGGCTTACCGCCAATGAGCGCCTCTCCCGTCAAAGCTCCACCCAAGACTGTCAACTTTCAGCTCCTGTTATCTGAAGCACCTCGTCATCGTGCTAGGTTACCCTTGAAAGTGAACATCAACGTTCCCGATCGTACCGACTCAATAATTGCCACGGTCAAGAACTTTTATGGCCTATACGAAGGAGAAGGTGTCAGTTTCCAGGACAGCAATGGTATTACGATTATAGCGACTTATGAGAACCTCGAGCACAACTCTACCATACACGTTCGTGTGACTCCTGAAACAGCTGGGGATGCTATCGCCAGACGTACAGGACTATCACCCCGGAAGGCTCGTCTTGGTGAACCATTCCAGATGCTGCCACCACAACAACCTCAACAACCAGATTCGAGACCAAACTCCAGAGCAAGCAAGAAGCGGAGTGCTTCTCCTTCTATCAGGCGCAGCACATCAGCTCGGCCGCCGACAAAATCAAAGGTCAAAGTCGGCATCAGAAATGGTTCACACGATGACAATGATGTGAGTGACAGTGACAATGGCAGCGTCTCTGTCTCGAGCTCGCGCAGAGAGCAGCTTGCCACAGCAGACATCAGTTTGGACAACATTGTCGAAGGTGGAAGACGCAAGCGAGCGAAGTTTGAGAGTTCAGTAAGCATATAGCTTCTATGAAGTTGTTCATCAAGATACTAACGCAACAGCAGGAACTTCCTCTCTTTGCGCCTCCTCAACAACCATCCGCTTCCATCTCTTCAATGTCTCCTCAACGCCGTGCATTTCCAACTGTGCAGTCTCCCATCAACAACCAATTCATGTTTGGCTATGGCCAGCCTTTGCCCTCCCCTCAGAGCTATGGTCAGAACGAGTACAGTACATCTACACATGGTGGTTTTGCTGCTCCTCAGCAAGCTGCGTCACGATCTCGCAATCGAGCTTATAGTGGCCATGGGCCTTCACGATTATCTGGGGGGAGCACAACTGGTTTGCTGCCTACACCTGATCCTACCATTGGCAGTGTTATCTCTGACGAGGATGTTGCACTACAGCTGATGCGGCTAGGTGATGCTACTAACTTTGCTCATGGTCGCATGTCGACTTCAACCATGGACGATGCTCAGAGTGGTCATGCTGATGCTGCATCTTCCGACGGCGAGACTGATGTGGAGAGTCTTGTTGATCATCAAGCCGCTCTTCCTGCTACGAGTAACCAGAAGCATAACCACAATGGTCATGCTCGCAAGAAGGTCCGCGCTATGGATGCTACTTTAGCTCATTACGACGACACCGAGTCAAGTGGGGATGAAGATGGCGACAACGACGGGTCTTTCAACGGTGAAAGCAACGGACGGAACCTCAACTGGAACGGCAGTAGAGCCAGATCAAAGTCAGCCAAACCTAGGTCGAACAGTGTTTCCGTCAAAGGTCAAGCGAAACCTCGTGTTCCGTCCCTTACCAAGACAAAGTCAAAGTCCTCCATGTCATCCAACAAGATACCTCCTTCCCCTTACGCCAACGCACCTGTCCTTGGTCGCAAGGCTTCCAGTGCATCCACTGTCAACAACTCTCAGCTCGGCCTCGACGAAGATGACCTGTCCTCAAAACCACGCTGCCAACGCTGCCGCAAGAGCAAGAAAGGGTGTGATCGTCAACGACCATGTCAACGCTGCAAAGATGCTGGCATCGGCGCAGACGGTTGTGTGAGCGAGGATGAAGGCAATGGTCGCAAGGGCAGATACGGACGTCATATGGGTGTGGTCATCAAGAGAGACTCGCTCGAAGCTGTGGCTTCTGTTGAGCAGAACATGGATACTTCTTTGTCTGGACATTCCTACTCACCTACCGACTCTGTCACCATGGACATCAGTAAGAAGAGGAAGCGGTAGCTGTACGCCGCACAATGCACCACCTTCTTCTGGACAAACCCTACTTGGATATGTTATGATTGGCATAAATTGGTCATGAACATTATAACGGATCCCCTCTCTTTCTCACACTATCAGACTGGTTCTCAACTCTAACCCATTACAAGATTTCTCACTAATTCGATTCTACTTGAACCCCTTGGAATTTACAGTACTTGACTTTTTTCGCCATCCGTCGCCTCTAAATCACCCTGTCCACAACTAATGAAGGCATCAGACCATCATCACAACAACACTTTCGTATTCGCACCACAGTCCAAAAAACAACAAATTGCAAGAAAGCACCGAGGTTAATATCAACACTCGTATAAGATCGGCAGGATCGTCTTGAGAAGGATATTGTTGTCGCACTTTTCACCCGGGGTAAGATTGTTGGACAAACTCGTGTAACTCAGACTAGTGACCAATTTACTACTCTCTCAAACGTTGTGTAACAGTATGCGACGAAGTAATGGTGTGTTAAGGTCTTGTTGACGAGCGTAAGTCGTCATCAAGCTGATTCATGTGCATGAAGCGGGAGACGAGCCGTCCAATCAAACGTACTTACGATAGCTTAGATAAGGTCGCACGTGGACCTCGGCGCTTTTACCCGCTCTCGATCTTGCTTTATGTCATTGTTGGAAATTACATCATGCTCATTTCATGACTAGCAGTGTTCGCATGGTGTATTGAAGTATGCAACTCGGCTCTATATACATATGTAATAATTCTGATGCGAGCAGGGATGCACAGTGTCACAGGTTGTTGTGGTACAGCAAGGATTATTGATTCGAGGTGGCGGAGTTTGCGGCCGCTCGGCCGTTCGGGTCAAGACTTAGGCCGATAGCTGGCTGGTCTGTGCTTTTATGCATAATAACTAAACTGAGTGTGAAAAATTGAGGATGAGTATGATGTACTGGATGGCTGCGAAGAGTGGGTTGTTATGTTGCGATGCGAAGTTTGGCTGATGTGTGCGAGTGAGTGTGTTGTGCTTTTTTCGTCGTCTCAATCTACATGTTGCTACCCGGCATTATCGAATTGTGTTTTGAGTTTCGAAAAACGAAAAACCTACCTACCCTCAGTCTTCAGATGACAACGATACTGCCAAAAAAAAAGCAGAAGATTGAGAACTGTGTGGATCGAACCTTTTCGAGAAGTCAGATACTGACCCTTGACCGAAGTGAGGGATCCAACTTACACACTACCTCCAGATAGCGCACACATGTATGCAGGGACAGAAGTGGAACTTCACTCTGGCGCTCTCCCAAGTGAGTTGATTCCCTGAACAAGAGAATATTCTACGGAACAATCATACTCAGTTGAGCCTATAAAACAAACAGAACATTCATTGTTCATTCCTTTTAAAGCAGGTATACATGATGACTCTCGCTCCCATCATGGCCGCAGCCAGCTTATATTATCCTCAAACACCTCGTCAGCTGCACACTCAATTTCTCCTGCTTTCTGTGTCTATGTATTGTTGCTATGTTGCTATGATGTCCTACAGTTGAAGACTAGACGAACATGTGGGGCAGCGGGGTAAGCGGGCACATCTGCGTCGAAAAAGTGGTCATCACGTCACTCAAACCCGACTCTTCCGCATTGCATTGTATATATCTATATGTCAGGTGCTCTACCCTTCACTCGTCACGTCAAATTACATTATCTCCTATACTATCACCATCGCCTCCAACTACATGATGAAGATCGCAATCACAGGAGCACGAGGCACAGTCGGCCGTGAAGTGTAAGCTCAAAGCATCCTACCCCACCATATTCAAGCACCAACTACTAACACAACACTCTTCTCACAGCGTCAAAGTATGTGCCAAAGCCGGCCACCACACCGTCCAAATCAACCGGACAGAAGAAGAACACGATGGCACACCTAATTCTGAGATGCGCGTCGCCGACTCAGCCTCCAGCTACGATGACAGCGTGAAAGCTTTCAAAGGCTGTGACGCCGTGATCCATCTCGCCGCAATCCCCAACCCCGTCGACAAGGAAGATTGGAAAGTCCACTCCAATAACGTCAACAGCTGCTTCAACGGGCTTCGAGCCGCGGCCGAATGTGGCATCAAGAAGTTCTGCTATGCTAGCTCTGTCAACGCGATCGGATTGGCCTACGCCAATAAGCCTCTACAATTCGATTACTTCCCCATTGATGAGGACTACCCACAACGACCAACCGATGCGTACGCGCTTGCTAAGCAAGAAGCGGAGATTCAATGCAAGAGCTTTGCGGACTGGTTCGACATGGATGTCGCCGCGCTAAGAATCCATGAAGTTGCTCCTCTCAAAGATGTCCAGAAGGAGCACAAGGAGAATTGGGATGAGGCTGCTGTTGGTCAGCTGTGGGGATGGGTCAATCCGGAAGCTACGGCGAGAGCGTGCATGTTGGCGGTGACTGCTGAGAAGATGAAGGGGTTCCAGGTGTTCAACATCATTGCGCCGACGACGACGCAGGAGACGCCCAGTGAAGAGCTGGCGAAGAAGTATTATCCTAAGGCACAGATTAAGGGGTTGAAGGATAATCAGGCTTTCTGGACTACGGATCGCGCTAGGGAGATTTTGGGGTGGGCTCATGATGAGAAGGAATGATGGTAATGAATGTAGAAGGAGATACGAATGATTACACTAATTGGGAATACAACTGCCAAGCGCATAAGCATACATGTCATCGTGACACCAGCATCTGCTACAACAGAAAGTTGACGTCCTGCCCCTCGAAGTCGAGCAGGCTGATATACTCTCGTGTTTCGACTCCTTGCCGCTATGCCATCTTGCGATAGTCCCCACGACGACCGACCCATGCCCGTACGCATATTCTGCCCAAACCAAACTAGTACACGATCGCTACAACACTTCATGCGCATCGACATCTCCCCTTTACTCTTCACTCCTCAACTTCCTCTGCTTTTGTGCCGGAATTGACAATTGTAAACAGGAAGTGTGAGCACCAGCTGAAAAAGGACTAGAAGATCAAAACCCGGGAGAGTATCTGGCTAAGGGTCTTTCCGCAACACATCCGAGACTACGACTCCGTCGTAGATTGCTGACGGTGCTTTGTTCACACCCCAAAGCCTTGTTATCCAGACTTCTGCGAAAATTGTAACTGTAACTCAAGGTAAAGGAAGTTGTGGAGAGTGCTGGAGAAGTTTGTCTCACGACATCCGACATGATCAGACTGAGATCAATACGACTATTGTGAGGCTGTGGTGGATGTTCATAGATATATACGAAATTCGTGCATCATGTACAAGCTAATCATCTAAGCAATCACATTGATGCCACCATCAACATCGAAATCTATCCTGACACTTTGCTCAGCCACATGAGCTAGTCAGTGTTGCGCCACAAAGCCAGCCGAATGCTATCTTTCTTCCTCTTGTGCAGTAACACGAAGATAAAGAACCATCACGCCCATGCTCCCCATCCGCCAAACAGCAACGCCAAGTTCGTTTCGTCCGTTGCTTGCTGGATCAGCTCATTCACTGTGGCTTGTGCACTGAGATCCTTCCTCAATTTCCTCTCCACCGCACCAAGCGCTCTATCAGCTTCACTCATCTCGTCATCTATATCTTTACCATGCGCCTTGGCATTGAGTGCCACACTACCAGGTATAGCCATATTAGAGCCTCCAGTACTTCTTCTCGTCACTTTCTTGCCTGGAAATGGCGTGGGAACTGGGGTTACATCGGCGGTATCCTGGTCCTTTTGTAGTCGACGTGCTCGCAGAGGACTGACGCTCCAATTGTGCAGCGGATCGTAGCGCAGCACATTCAGCAGTGTCATGATAGTTTCCTTGTTGTCTCGCAAAGCCTCCAAGGTGAATTCGCAGCAGCGTCTGAACACGCCTTCTGTACCCAGAATGCCAAAGCCGTCGACTAGATCTCGTGTCAAGCGGAATGGAACCAGTTCCGGGATGGGCAAAACCCGACCAGCTTCGAAGCAGACACCCAAGTCAATTTGGATCATCTCGCCGGACCGGGTGTCCACAAGAATGTTCTGATTATGGCGATCTCCTAGTCCGATGATCCATCCAAGGATCGAGTTCGCCGCAGTCGAACGTGTATAAGCAAGTCTTCGCTCGAACCAATCTACCGGGTCATGGAAATGTTCGAAGAAGAAGTGACGAAAGACTGGGCTGAAGTGGCTGGTCATTTCGGCATACACTTTTTTCCGCGTAGCAGCGTTACTATAACGGACTTTGTCGGATTTGTCTCGACAAGTCTTCCACGTCCATTCATCTGGATGATAGCGTTCGTGTGCTGGTTCCAGATAGTGCAAGAGTGAAGTTGTGTTTTGCACAAATTCAATAGCTCCAGATCCAGCATCAAGAGGCACGACGTTATATGTTCTTATACGTAGGTCGCGTTGTTGAGTGGCTTTAGCCTTTTGAAGTAGTGAACTTACTTCCACAAAGACTTGTTCCATGATGGAATCCTGACGCATGTCGTCTGTGCCTGATTTGAACTGTACCATATATCAGTTTAGTGCTCTATAGCGGAAAACATGTTCTGTCACTTACCAATTCCTTGTGTATAGTGCCATCGGACAATCGCATCGCTAGAAGTTTTGGCCTACTGATACCTCCAAGGATACTGACGTCTGCTGTATATCCATACACACTCGGTGTAGTACTATAATCTTGATCCGTTCTCAACGGAACAGTGATTGTGATTGGCGGAAGTTTCAGACCAGGCACAGTTCTCGCGATGCGACGGGACCAGTCGAGGTTCTCCATCTTGTACTTTTGACCCTCCTTGATTTTCTGGGATCTTGCATCAGTCATAGTCTTGGCCAAACCATTGAACAGATCGTTAGCCGTCTGAATTTTGCTCCAATACTTCTGTATATTGGGACTTCGTGCAAGTCGAGCTGCAATAGCACACGCGGCAGCTCGTCGAGATTGAGTCTTGGAATCCTGTCTGATACCGCTTTGCTTGCTTGAATAAACATGATACATTCCATGATAAGGATGCTCGCTGGATATACGCTCCACAAGTATCGTAAGGATCTTTTGGAAAGCGTCACCAGTCTCTTGCAATTTCGAGGCCAGTTGATGCATCAGTGGAGCAAACTTTCTCGACGACACCCGGGCAATGCGGTCGCCAATCTCATTGGTGGCGTTCTCGTTATCCGAGTGCTCGAACCAGAGCGCGGTGAATCGGATCGCGTCTGTATCGTACTTGTTTGTCACAGCTAAACAATCCAGGTAGCAGTTCAGACTCTTCTTGATGAAATTCTCGCGCATGGTCAGCGGGCGCGAGTACTCCTCGCTGGCTATCTCGAGCCACTTTCGTTGCCTTCCGAGTGCGTGCGCAGTACTGTCGCTGTTGGGTTTGTCATTATGAGCGATTTGCCACTCCTGAACTTCAGCCATCTTGGCTTCTCTGAACTTGGCACTGCGATGTATTTCTTGAAGCAGCTCCGGATTGGCGAGCTGGTCATGGCAGAACGTGGCGTAGATATGAAGAGCATTGCCGGCTGCGGCGTGCTCTTTGCCTTGTTGAAAGTCATGTATAGCGATCTCGAAGTAACCCGCGACAATTTCTGCAGGTTTTTCAAGACGAGCGACGGAGACGCGTTGACCCTAGGCAGGCATGTCAACATATTAATGCACAAGGCTTGTTATCTCAATGACTTACTAAATTTGCTGCGATGTCAGATCGCGATATCGACAGTTGTTGTTGGTCGTAAAGGCATGTCTCGTCCAGATTACGGAGGATACTGATCGAGGAGGTCAACTCGCCACGATCGTACAACGCATTTGATGTCTCAAATTTGACCGCTCCATCGACATTGAACTTTTGTTGCACATTGCGAGTGGTAAGTTCTGATAAGAATGTGACGTCTGCCAAAGAGTCCTCTAGCAGACCAAGCTTGCGACTGATTGCGGAGGCGCGAATGAGGGTATCAACTTCGGCTATCCCGACCTCACTACTATGTACTTGAAGTGCTTTCTGTAGTGCTTGGTTGCGAACAATAATGTGAAATGCAGCCTTTCGTGCTCTGAGAAGCCCCAGAACATCTTGTGACCTTTCAATAATTAGCGCTGAACACTTGCAAGTCCTTAATAATATCTATTACATACCGTCCTGTCTCCATCCAGCGGTTACGTCTCCTAATCAGACTCGACACTTCCTTGAACTGCTCAGATCCCCTGATACTCAACAACTGATCAAGTTCATGCAGGGAGGCGAGAGCTACAACCGCTGTTGATATCGAAGATGCGAGCACGGTGCTCTTTCTTAGTTCACCACTGATTTGGAGCAGACCAACGTTTGCGATGCGGCGCATGTCGTGAACGTCTTGACCCATTGCTATGCCTTGGAGGGTACGATACAAGACGGCCCCAGGCTCAACAACCGTAGCCGACACTGCAACATCCCACCTACTTAGTTGCAAGGCTGCTGTCGTCAGACTACGAACCGCGGAAGTATCAACACTACCAGTCCCCGTAGTGCTCATGATATCGTGGACGATAGTGTTCAAATTTGCGGAGGCCATCGAAGTCACTATTTCAGTTCGCCACATAGCTGATTCGACATCGGAATTCCGATATAGACTGTCTAATTGTGCACCACGAAAAAGGAGACTCTGGATAGAATTGCCTTCATAGGCAAGTCTATCACCGAGAGAAGCCACTGTATCGGCCCTGTGGACACCATAGAAAGAATCGGGCTCATCCAACGCTTTGTAGATCGACAGCAAAAGATCTTCCGGCTTGGATTGCGCTTTGCGCTGACGACCATTGAGTAGTTCTCGGTGTGTGTGCGCCACCTCAACGAACATCAGAGCAGTCTTGTGCATGTTACAACTCACAGCTGCTTGTGCCAAGGCTTGATAATCCAGATCAAGCCAAAAGTTCCGATCAAAAATGGTCTTCTCGTCAGACAGATGCTGAGTTCGCAAGTATAAGATGGCTTCGATTATGGCGCGGACATACTCCATCTGTATTTCTGTAAAGTTCGTTATCAGTTCTCCAAATAACCTTGATAGTTGTTTTCTCAGCGTAGAGCCCTGGTCTTTATCCTGTCGAAGGGCGATATGAAGCACGAATGGAAAGATCCGAGAGGCAAGACCACTAGCTGCTCGAAGTAATGGAGCTACGACACCTAGTAACGGCTCACCCTGAGCGCCAGCGATCAGTGTAGATACCATACCACGTACCCAGTCTTTGCTGGATCTGGAGACTGGCCGTGTAAGCAGCACTTCGAGACTCTCATTGGGCTCGGCTCCGGATGCAATATGTTCGTTTGCTCGTAATGCCAGGACTTGTACTTGCGCTTGCGTAGTTGAGAACGTTTCCACAACACTTTGAGGCAGATAGTCTTCAATCGTTTCAAGTTCGGGGTGATTTGTATAGGCCACTAGACAGCTTTGTATAGCGCCTTCAGCAAGTCCAATGACTTGAGATCTACTGCTACCCAGTAGATTAGCAACTGATGAGAGCAACGCAATCTTCGATGGTGCAAGAACCGGAGACGCGATAGCTAGAGCTCTTGATTTCTTGTAGTTCGATTCGTCTATTAGGTTGTTGGGAATATGTCCAGAATAAGAGAAGGCTCGCGCTAGTATTCTTGCTGTCCAAGCATGAAAATGCTCGTGCTTCTCAGCGTATTCTGCCAATTTCCATAATCTGGCTGCGTACTTTGAGGCCTGCTCGTCGTTGCCAAGAATGTCGTCTCGGAACGTCGATGGGGCCTCGAATTGAGCACAGAACAACTTGGCTACTGTTGACCGAGCGCGAGGCATTAGGAACGGAAACTGATCATCATCGTCGAGTAAAGCCAGCAGTAGTGCACTTTCTGGGGTTCCAGGTCTCGCATTCGGAGCCTGATGTATACGCCGTGCTGCTTCACTCATCCGCTTGAACAGGTTCAGAGACCGTTTGTCTAGCCCCTTCGGCTCGTACACATCAAGGTATTGTGCTAACCACTGATTCAAAGATCGTAGACTCAGAGTGGCTTCTGAGGCGTCGACTGCTGTTGTACGATATGCACCATGTTTCTGCAATTCAAGGAAGAGAGCTGTGATCATCCCAGCGAAGAAATCAGGACGACTCTCCAGATACGATTTACCCTTATCCAGTAAGTATTGAAAAATGCCAATAGCATCCTGGTTATGTCCGACCATGGTAAGCAACGGACGTAGACCGTGCAGTAACTGCTCCAGCGGATAATCTTTAAGCACGATACCACCAGACAACGCGACTAGAATCCTGATACGACGCGCTATCCGCACAGTGTGGCTGTCACCTAGTACTGGGTTGATATCGTCCAGCAGCATTCGTGATATAGCACAAACCTGTTGCGGAGACCAAATGTTGTTGATACCTTGGTTGGTTAGGCGAGATTGAAATCGCTCGATGAGTGCAGGTAAGAACTTGGCCTTAATCGATGGCTGTTGCGGCGCGGGCAACTGCTCTGACGACGAACATAAAGCAGTCATCTCATTCATTGCAGTATGTGCGACAGCCGTGCGTTTCTCAAGAGCCTTCGATATATTGTCTTCTTGATCTAGCCTCAAGAATATGTGGCCAAGCACTAAATGGTGTTCTGCCGGAAGCAATTGAGTATACTCTGATGAGGCTAAGCTCGCTCGTACTCGAGTCTCGGCATCACTATTTCCAGTACCGTCAGGATTCTTCGCGCGGATGTCTTGTATGAAAGCGTATGCGGCAACTCGTGCAAAGGAGTGGCGTACGTTCACATCCAGTTTGGAAGAGCTCAGATCCAAGAAGGTTGTGAGTTTCTGATCTGCACCATGCTCTATCCCACGCGATAGCAGTATACCAATGATATCTGACCTCAATTCCTGGAATAACTCCTCTGCGCAGCTGTAATCAAAGATTGTCCAGGGCAACATCTCAACACTGTGTGAATCAAACCAAGTGAAGAGAAGCTGTGACCTGAACAATTTTAGGAGATCGCGAGGTTCTATAAGACTGAGCGATTTGGTCATCTGTCGTAGGCATGTCTTGGCTTGAGGCGCAGCTCCAGGAACGTGTAGAACAGTCTCAACAATGCCATAGAAACATCTTCGAAGCAAAGACTTCCATTCGCTACCCAGTCTCTCATAGACGAACAAGCGTATCGCGATACCCTCACGCCAATTAGGGTCGGAAGGTAAAACATCTTGGATGTCATTCATTATTTTCTCGTGTTGTCCTGCCTCGAATGGTGCGAAGATGTTTGTCAGATTCTCGGCCACTCTGAATTTCACATGAATGTCTCCATCACTCAACAAAGTGAGTAGTGTGGTCCGCACAGAGGGTATGTCTGAGCTGTTCATCGCATACTTCGGACTCTTCAGCCACATTTGATAGAGAAGGTCGATAAATTGTACTTTGATCACATTTGAGACCTGACTTTGCGCAGCTGTCAAGTTGCAAAGCCATAAATACGTCGATTCGCCAACTGAATTGCTAGGGCTTGTAGAGGTTGTCCAGTCGGTGACCGAGCTGTACATAATATTGAGACAGAATCCTGTAGCACTCTCACATCGATCCCAATTGTAGACTGATTTACTGCTACTTTCACGCTGTCCCGAACCAGATGTCGTCTCAGAGCCGTTATCTTCTTCAACCATGAAAGAAGTCGCTATGTGATTGAGGAATCCTTCGGTATCTTCTGGTTGAAGTGGCCAGCCGGCCTCGGTAAGCTTCGTTACTAGTGGCAAGCAAGCGATCAATTGAGGTTGTGCAAGCGATGTAAGGTGAGTGACTAGTGCTGAGGGAAAGACTTTGGGATGCCCAAAAAGGCGACTCCCCTGCATTAATGAGTGCTGGAAAACGATGTAATACAGAGATGATATGTATGCAGAGTTCACGCTCGACAACGCTTGGTAGTACGATCGAGGGGCGTCCTCAGCGACATCCTCGTCATGCCGGCTTCTCTGTGAGTCGTCTTCGAATATATCATCCATGATGTCGACAGCTGGTTTTGTCGGAGCTTTCTGTGATGGATCCAGAACCTCTATGTGCTCTATGAATACTTCGAACAACTCTAAGCAGTTCTCGCTCGCCAACGAACCTGTCGATGACGATGACGCATCTTTGACATCGGGTAAAAGTGCGACAGTAAGTTGGACAGCACCTTCTCTTAGTGCTTGATCACCGCTTGGTCCTGCGATGTATGATAGTATTACGTGTGTCATCTCAGATATCGTGCGCATGCATCGCTCTAGTCTCTGCTTCTCTGCTCCACAGAGCGCACGCTCCAGACCAATTCCTAGGACACAATAGGAGAACATCACCAAAATTGCGTCATTTCGATGAGTATGTAAAGTCATTTTAGTAGCTGCCTGCCATGAGGCTTGGATTCGGTCAACTTCATTTTCGAGGTAAGATATTATCGTCGTCCGCAATTGAGCTTGTGTCTGAGTGTTCGGTCGAGATTCCGGTGACAAGCGCAAGTCGACTGGGTGTCTGGTAGACACAAAATACTCGTCAAGCAGTAAAAGATACTTCGTTGCTTTTGACTGCATATGCATCTCTAGCCAGCATTGACCCACGCGCTCCAATCGCGGAAAGAGCACTCGCTCCACCAGTGCCTCAGAGTCGAGCAGTGCCCATTGTAATGACTGATAGATTTTGGCATGCAAACCGAACCGAAGCGTTTGTGAGACCTTATGAAAGTCGCCATACTCACCTGAACATAGTCAGCGCAAGTCTCGGGTTGTGAAGTTTCTAGAGTTACCAGGATTCCATTTGGTGGATATCCACTCAAGCATATGATGATAACCAACCATGCCTTGGGTGCCTGGCTGATGCTGCGCTCGCAAAGATGACATCTTCAACCAAAGCTCCACAGCAGTGTCGCAGAAGACTGCAGGTCCATTCAGCGATGCCGAAGAAATGGCAAGAGACATAGAATCGTTAAGAACACTGTATGTTATTAGTTCGATACTCAATAGAAAGTTCACGGTATGGCAGCCAATTCGACAATGATACGGAGACGAAATCTTCTGCATTGCAAAATGTGCTATCCGTGTCCAGACAGCCTTCAGTGCTGGACGACAGGCCAGTTCCTGCGATGCAAGGCTGTGGCATACATCAGCGCGAGGGCATAATCGCCAGAGACGAAACAACGTACCTGCACAAGCACAAAAGAGCCCACGAGGCGACCGAAACGTCCTTATCAGACGCGAGCTGCAACAACTCGCCAGCCAATCCGCACATCTGGGACTCCGAGAAAGTACGGAGCTCAATGGAAAATACCACAATTTGTAACGTTCGCATACTCTCTGCACCACCATTTCCTTGGACCGAGCGAGAAATAAGAGCTTCGAAATGTGTCTCAACTCGTCTTCTTTTAGCCCTTGAACTGCCCTCGTGATCATCAGGGTCGCTGGGTGTTGAGGTTGTTTGGACCGGGTCACTTGACTTCGTTTGCTTCGCTTTAGGAGTCTCACAATCCAACCAAGTATGATAGAATGCTGACAGCGAGAGTTGGGTCCAGGACGCTTCTGCCTCCCGAGAACATGTCCTAAGCCAGAATGAGGCACTCTGCATCGGCATGATGTCCAGTGGAGGCCTATCCTGCAAACATAGGTCCAGATCTTCCAAGTTCAGTCGCTGTTTGGTGGATATAGTTTCAGTGGTGTGATCCTGAGTAAGCGCACTACATATGATGTTGACTGCTTCAAGCAAGCTGTCAGACGCGTCTCTGTTGGTGACACTTTGAAGATGTGGTCGCAGAACAATGAGCAACATCAGGATCTCCTCACGTAGAGTCGGGAGCTTGGTCCCGGAAGTGAACAAGCGACTCGAAGTGACCAACACATCTGGCAAAACCTCATATACGATAGCAGCTTTTGTCAGAGAGTAATGCGCTAGAGTGGTACGCAGGATTGCTATGCCCGAGGTAAAGCCTTCGACGATGGATACACTAGATTGAGACGTTGCCTCCCGAAGTATGTCGAGCACAAGTCGTACCATCACATTGCCACAAATAGCCAAAGGTGCATTGGTCGCCATTGTCAAAGCTCGCAAACAACCCAGAAGCTCGCTGCTCACTGAAGATACCACACCACGCTGCGAACGTGCCTGACGTGGCGAGGCTGTCTTGGTCAGTTCCAATTCATCTTGTAATCCATCTAGACAAAAGTCTGCAATGTCTTTCCATTGGTTCTTTTTCGCAGTCTTTGACAAATGCTCGACATGAGGTTGATACTCTAGCACGGTTCGCAGGATTCGCAAATATTCGACTTCGATTGGAGGAAGATAGCCTCCTGTTGGTACTGGCAAGAACTGCATGATGTGGTTGATTACTGAGCTGGCCTGCTTCCTGTTTACAAATTTGATAGTTGCGTTGACCAAGGCACGAAGTGCGCCGGTGCCTTCTTGTAGACGTATTGCAGCACTAGCCTTTTGTATTTTGCTACTAGTTTCACGCACATACATCCTCCTTTCATCTGCATTGACCTGGAACAAGTCATCATATAGAACCTGTATCGCGTACTGGCCGAGATTGCGAAGCGCTGTATCATTACGATGTTGCTCAAAGTATCTCTTGAGCCAACTGAAGCCTGCTGTTTTCTCGCTCACTCGTGTTGCTCTGATTAGTTCTGTTTACGTCAGTCTGAACACCCAAGACAAGTCACAAAATGACGGTAACAACCTCTTGCATCCTCCAGTGTCTCAATGCGACGACTGGAAGTTTCCTTACTAGCCACCATCCTGCAGACAATGTTTCAGGTCACGTGAGGTGATATTTGTGTCACATTTCACTTGTCAACCTCTGACTTCTCTTCAGCGGCCAGCGGAACCCGCATGCAACAATGAGAGAGACGAACGAGTCTATCAGACAACATTGCTCAGCATGGTCGAGGTTAATTGTCCTTGGGATGATTTCCGGAGAGACGACGAGACGAATGGACGGGGATGTTTATTAATCTCCTACATCAGCCCTATTGACCACATTTTGGGAAGGAGCATCGTAAACATTCCGTCTCAAAGTTGTTTCGCATTTGAAATAGCGAGCATCTTCCGCGTAGACCTTCGCCCAGACTCAACAGCATGGCGATGGCTCTGTCTGGCTCAGATAGTGTGATTGGTCTTCAGACTTTACATCGAGATCTCATCAATCTTGCAGAATCACGCTTGCCAAATATTGAAAGATTGCTTGCTGAACTGGAAGCTCGCGTAGAGGACTTTCGTATATTGTTGGACAGAAGACCGAAGAATGACAAGAGTAGACAGCAACTATCTAGCGGAAGCGTTATAATAGACGAAAATGAATATACGATCAACGACGAGTTCAAGCAAGAGACTATACAACTAGCAGACGCGTTGGACCTGGATGAACTGGATGCTGCAAGACTCTATATCCAAGCACAGGAAAATGCCAATACTCTGGATCGCTCTTCGCTGGCGAGCTCGATAATATTGTTTCATCAAAGAAGACAATATTTGCTCGACTGTTTGCGCCTCACTTTTCAAGCTGCCGAAAACCCGGAGGTAGACGAAGATGCTGTCAGACCTTTTCGAGAGTTCGTCAGTCTCGTCTTGCAGGCACAAGACGGAAGGCCACAGTCAGGATCTCTATACTGGAAGAAGTGCTTTAAGGAAATGGAGGACATTGAAAAAATGCTTCAACAAGTTACCGACCGTGTTCAGGGTATGGCTATCACTGGCCAACTACAATCGCCAGAGTTTATGGAAATCATGGATTTGCAAAGAACAAGCTTGATGAAACAGCATGAAGCATTAGGTGCCATTCTGTACTATCTTGTCAAGGCCAATCACACAAATCTGGATGATTTCCGTACACTGTTGGCTCGACTCAAGACTGTTGAAAGATATGATGCTCTCCTCATTCATTATCTGCCGGTGCTTACTAGCTCAATCAACCAATTTGCAGCCTCGGAGAATTCCTGCTCACTACAAGAAGCACGATCAATAAACGACGTGATTGTCACCGCGAAGGACCATGACGGCTGGGCAATGCGCAACTTTCAGGCTGCCACCAAAACACTATGGCTGTCGGAATACAGCGGTCGTTTTATCGACTCAAGAGGTTTGGCTCCGGGCGCGGATGATGAGAAAGAGGCGGATGCACGTTCAAATGCTTTCATGGATGCGCTGCGTGATGGCGGGTTCCAATTCTTGCTTTGCACCAGTCGGGATGTCAAGAATGAGATGTGGCTGGATCCTTTACGATCTGGGTTTACAGCTTTCCTCACACGCGATACGCCTGCCTTACAAGCCGATCCATTCACAGCTAGTATGTTTTTACAGGACATATTGATGAAGCAATTGCAAGGTTTTGGTGAGGCATTCATCACGAACATGCCGGATACACTTCGTCGATTAAAATTTGAGGAGGATGAACAGAGGCGACGATTGCAAGGACTTATGCAATTGCGCCCAGACGAGTACGAATTGCATCTGGAGAGGTTTTTGCTTTTGCTTGCTTATGCTTACGAAGGCTGTCCTGATGCTGCGGAGGCCTTCTGGACTGATCCCGACGGCAACCTGTTCGGCTTCCTGCAGTGGGCTTCGCAGAGGCAATCGACGCCAAGAGTGGCCGGCTTTTGCATGATGCTCAGGGCTCTGTCAGAAGGCGGTACTTGCGCTGACTCTGCTCACAAATTCCTGCTCGGAGACTCAAGCATCACGCCGGTGAAGATGAGGCGTACCAGTCCCCTTGGATGGCACCATGTATTGAGTGAACTAGAATTCTACTCTTCCACCATCCGTGATCGGCCAGCCTTGCAGCAAAGCAAAGCCCAAGGAGAGCTTGTAGAGCCTGAGAGTGCCATGATGTTGGAGTGCTACCTTCGATTGCTTGCGCATGTCTGTAAAGAAAGCCCAATGGCCAGAGCCTGGTTCTTGACTCATGATACATTTCACGTACATGAGCACTTGTTGCTGCTCTGCGGTAGCTCCATCGAAAGTCGACTTCGAGCATGCGCCTTTACTGCATTGGCAGCACTACTGACAGACAAGGACAGGGAGGTTGGTGACAACTTATGGTCTGCTCTTGATGCTTGGATCTCAGGAGGTGCTCTATCAGCATTACTTGGACCTCGTGCGCCTCCGAACCAGGCGAATCCTGCAATGAACGAGCAAGTTATATTTGAGTCGATATCAATGGGATACGAAGAGCCTGCAGCATTTCTCGAGCTCCTACAAGTCCTGATAATTCCCGCTGCAGATGACTACCAGCTCAGTGATGGTTTACCGTTCCCAGAAAGCCTAGGATCTGCCTACAGAATGCCTGGTATAGACCCATATGTCGACTTCGTCCTTGGCAGGGTTTTTGCGACCAAGTCTCTCGAGACAGTTGATATCCTCCAGCTGCGTATTTTGCGATATAATTGCTTGCGCTTCGCAGTTACTTGTCTTTCCTCATTCAACGAGAGTCTTGTAGCCTTTGCACACCACGCAAATGTCTCTGTGGACACTGCGATTCAGACGTCGTCATTAGCCACTTACGCTCGGATTCATCCCTTCGCCAGAGTGATGGAGTGGTTCTTCAACGATCGCGTCATTATCGCCTTGTTTGACATGGCAAGACAGGACCTGAAAGAGGTCACCGAAGCTGATACCGACTCGCCATTGATCTTGGGCCTTATACATAGCATTCGGGCTATAGACCTAGTCATGGCATTGCAGTCGACATACTTTGATATTGTGCGCCCCATTGTCAAGCTCCAATCAGCCACTAGGAAAGCTACAGTTGCCGACTCATCCCTAGCTTCCTTCGAAGACGCTGTTCTCAATAATATCGACGTCATCACAAATCTGGCGCTCTATTGTGGAGCTGCTCATCAAGAGCTTGCTGTAGTGTCTTTGCAGTTGCTTCAAAGGTTCTCCTCCTCAAGGAAGCTGACCGCGCCACCTCCTGCAGGTCGAAGACTGACAGACAAGAGTCGACTTATCTCGGCTTTGGAGAGAAACAACGAGGTCGAAAGCATCTCTAGATCTTTGACCGCAGAGGTAAGCCTGGATGAAGCAGAGTTGGAACAAGGACCTCTAGCTCCTGGAGTCGTTATTAAGCAGCATCTGCTTGCCTTTTTGAACACATGCCTGGAGACAGTGACCGACCGTCCAACTATTGCACATCTTCTCCTTGGCTTCGCGTGTCAACCGCACGGTATCGATATCAACCCAGATGGCTTGTTCCCAAGCAATACCTCGCTCTTTCATGCAATCCTGCGATTGGTGGTTAATTGTCCCTTGGGCGACGTTGCCTCCATGGTATCCTGGCTGGCCACTATCAAAAGCGGAGGTCTTCAGCTGCTACAGAAATTATGGCGGGCACAAATCTCCGCTTATCTGGTCATTCCAGAATTGCGCGAAGGTGAATTTCTCTTTGCAATGTGGATTCAGCAGCCCATCATTGATCTTGACTCATTATGGGACGGCAAAGCCTTTCACGAAGGAGACTTCTTCCTGAGCAGTTCGTCCACTGCTTGTAGTGAGTTTCTCCGACAACGGACAGCTTTCCTCGATTATGTCTCCACTGAGTTGAGGGCAGTCAGTGAGAGCAGTATGGCCACTCTGAAAGATCGCATCCAGCAGACCTTGCTTGGTAGCGCAAGACTTCTTGATGGGCGAGAGATACAATGTGCTACAATCTTCGACTTTACCGACTTTCTCCGTTTCGAAATGATCGAAGGAATCTCAATGCCACAAAGCAGGTTCTACACTGTCAATGACTTCGACTCCTGCAGGGATGACACAATTCTATCTGGAAGTTACAATATGTCGCTCGTAGAACAACTGCTAGCACTGCGAGAGAACGAATTGCGCAAGAACAATCAACTTCACTCACCTGCTGATGAGCAGCAACTGAATGCAGACATGCATAATCTTGTTCAATGCATGCTTGCCAACAACAACAGACTCGCACTACAAGTGGCTCACCTGGCTACATTGCGTGCTTGGTGTCAACTTGTCATTGTCTTTGTCGAGAATTGTCCGATGGAAGCGGCACATAACGAGTCTTTCATCCTGCAAGCACTCCAAGTTGTACTATCTAGACTGGAGCGTTCGTACGTGGAAGACATGGAAGTTGCGTTGTTGCTGGCACAACTTGGTCGGACCCTACTTCAGCACACTGATCTATTCACCGTACAAGGCGGCGAGGTTGGTGTTATTGACGTCACAAACGACAGGTATAATCAGCTCTTCCGCACTGCGCTTATCGGCATCCAACATCCTGATGCTGCCGTACCACTCCGAGAAGTGTGCTGCATGATTTGTCATGACTATCTCCGACGGATGTCGAGTTCGAAGAGACTAGGCTCAGCACGAACGCACGCGCTGCAGAGTATCAAGGCTACTGGCGGTCGCTTGATCGAGGTTCTTTGCGACGATGCGTATGCTGGTGAAGGACCTTGCAGGGTTGCTGCACTGTTCTTACTTAGTGCTATAGTCGGTGTCTCTAATCAAGAAAGCACAAAAGAAGTGCTTGAAGCTCTTGGTGGTTTCAACTTTATCCAGGTGGTTGTGGATAATATCAAAAACATTCCAGTAGAAGTGCAAGAGTCTCAGGATAGTGGTAAGTGGACTAGGAGTTTTTCTATGGCTAACGTCATTGCTAACACATTTCTAGCACAACTCTTGTCCTTCTACACTGCCGGCCTTACTTTGCTCCTGCGAATATCACAATCACGACACGGTGCCTCTCAAGTCATGAATGCTGGGCTTTTCAATGCAATTAGAGAATCTGGGCTCTTCGCTGCAGATCCAGATATCGGTTTAGGTATGCTACTATTTTCGATGTCATGACCCACCAAACTAACATCCTTCTAGACATTGACAATCCTGCCGCCCTAAAAGTCTACTTCAAGCTGTTATTGGACATCATCCACATCATCAACGCAATCGTGCTCAGTCGTGGCCAGCAGAATGATCAGACTCTAGCTCAAGCACGACACTTCTTGCAGGAATATCGCTCAACCAGCATGTCTATATTCAAGCGCAGTGCCAAGATTGGCCAGGTAAATGAGGTGGGCATTGCGAGGGATCCAAATGAGGAGTTATTGGAGCAACTCGTAGATCAGTTTACGGTGCTGATAGCAGCAAGCAGCTTCCTAGAAGTGAGTCTAACATGTGTAGCGAAAAAGTCACCAGAATTCACCTGAGAACTAACACACTACCACAGAGCGAAGCGCCACGGGAATCAAGAGAAGTTCATCAGCAGGTATTCACATGATTGCAATATCATTTGCTCGCATTAGTCAAGGAAATTTTGAATGATACCCTAGCCATGTTTGGCTGTGCCTGAATATATTACAGCCGTTTCTTCCGATAGATCTCAATGCCGTTCCTGTTCATGCCCTTTGCGCCGTCGTTTGAGGTCGAGAGATATACATCTCCTCGTGCCTTTCATGCTGTATATTCGCTGCCTCCATCTTTATTCTACACGCTTCCTTCGTCCAATCTCAGCATAATCAAATACTCGCTCACTCATCCCAATCCAGTCCAATCCAATCAGCCAAATCTCCTCTCCTCCTCTCCACTCCACTCCGCTCGACCCGCCACATCCTTAATATCCTCCAACTTGCTCCCCATCTTCACCACACTATATCTCAATAACCGCGGATCCAGACCCAGCGTTCTCTGGACAACATGTTGCGTCTGTGCGCTGCTATCGAAGCGCATAATAAAATAGTGGCCGGTGTGATGTTTCACTTGATGCAGGCGAAGAGGTTTGGGAAGGAGGAAAGTGCCCCAGTTTGTGAAGCCGCGAACGACACCTTGGCGGGCGAGAACGATTGAGCCGGCTGTTTTGGCGATTCTATGAGGGGGAGGGTGGTTAGTTGTGGTGGTGGGAGGAGTGATGGTGGACGGGAGGAAGGAACGCACTCTTTCACTTCGGTCAGCTTGCCAGGCCGTACCTGGAGTATGTTAGCAGCATAACTGGGAGAAAGAAACCTTGGGCCATACCACGGCGATTAGCTCATACAGCATTGTTGTGGTTGATGCGCCTGGTAGAGATGGAATTGAAGTTTCAAAGATGTATGCCAAGAGCCACTCTACATCCGATCTTAACTCCGGCTGGATCTCCCCACAGAACGCGGTTAGCTGTAAACAACAACGCAAGCGCCGCAAAGGGAGGAGCCAGAACAACTCTCGAAGCTGTCAACCTTCCATTCTTTGTCCTGTCCTGTCCTTGTACATCACCAGCTCTTGCAACATCTGTCTCACTTGTGAAGATCCCAGAGCTGCACGCTCAGAGAAATATCACTCACATTCAATCACATTTATACCTCCGCTCGACTCGAATCCCTCCCCCTCCCCCTTTCCTTCACCAATCACCACGAATCTCACGTTCACTCAGAGGCCTGCTTGGGCCTCTCACTCTTGATCCGATGGACCCTCGCCAGCAATATCCTCAAGATGCCTATTCTCAATCTTCCTACGAATCACGCCCTCCCACTTCCTACAGCGATACTGGTTTCCGACCCTACCATTCCCAAAATGAACAAAGCTCGTACGCACACACTCACGCTTCAATATCTCCGCCACCACCAGACACGATCCACTATCCCGCACCCGGCACACATCCTTCCTCGCGTCCCGCTTCCGGCATGGGCGAACGCTCTCAAAGCCACGATGGCAGCACCACAAAAGCAACTACGCCCACCATCCCAGGCCAATCCACCTCCGCGCCCGCCAAAAAGAACGACAGCGTCGTGATCAAAGTCGGCATGGTCGGGGACGCCCAAATCGGCAAAACATCCCTAATGGTCAAATACGTCGAAGGCAGCTGGGACGAAGACTACATCCAAACGCTCGGCGTCAACTTCATGGAGAAAACCGTATCCATCCGCAACACCGAGATTACATTCAGCATCTGGGATTTGGGCGGCCAGCGCGAGTTTGTGAATATGTTGCCGTTGGTGTGCAATGATGCGGTGGCGATCCTGTTCATGTTTGATTTGACGCGCAAGAGTACGTTGAATAGTATTAAGGAGTGGTATAGACAGGGGAGAGGGTTCAATAAGACGGCGATTCCGTTTTTGGTGGGGACGAAGTATGATCATTTTGTGAGCTTTCCGAGGGAGGAGCAGGAGGAGATTAGCAATCAGGTGAGTTTTGAGAAATTGAGCGGAAGCAAGCAAACCGCCAGATTCTGTATCCATGGCGTTGGCTAGATCAAGAGGATTACTCTGCTAACCCACCACATCTATCCATCCAGGCCCGCCGTTTCGCCAAAGCCATGAAAGCAAGTCTCATTTTCAGCAGCACAAGCCACAGCATCAACGTGCAAAAGGTATATCACCAAATCACTCCGATCCTGTGTCACCTAATGACTCACACCATTACAACAACCACTAACACATATATTGATTTCAGATCTTCAAAATCGTCCTTTCCAAAGCATTCGATCTACGTTGCACGATTCCCGAAATCGAGAATACTGGAGAGCCACTCTTGCTATACCAGCACACCGGCTAGACTTGGAACGAATCTTGCAAACCAGGACATTGACTCTTATGGATGAAGAGGGAGAAGCATGAAGAGGTAAAGCTACAAGGAAATAAAGGACGAAGAGAAAGAAAGGACGATCAGAACGGCCAAACGACGATCACGAATGCTATGAATGAACATTTCAGATTGCATCCTGGGTATTACTTTGCGGGAATTTTATCACAACCGAATTCGAGCATGGAGGAGTCTAATCATTATCCCCGGCGGCACTGAAGGAGCAAGCCCGCTTACCAATTTGACACTAAAAGAACAGCAAAGCAGTGATTCGCGCACTTTGCTCATGCGTAGCAGAAGGGCGGGGATGTGGCAGTAGAGGAAAGAGGAAGTGTCGTTCAAAGTTTCGGTTTTGGGCACTCTGATATGGTGTGGTGTGGGAATGGCCTTGTCTTTGGGTCAGAGAGATAGGCCTGTTCTCTCTTGCTGCTTGAGCAATATTACTTTCGTAGTGCGCGAATGCAGTGCATTACGGTCTAGCATCCGTACAGCAAGCACAGCAAGGCGTTTTACTTGCCTTCGAGAAAAATATTTGAAAGAGAGAAGCAATGCTACAGTGCTTGAGGCATTCAAAATTACAACCCCAACTTTCTTTCCCGAAACAAGGCACGAAGCATCCTCAATGTGCACTATTCTTCTGCACAAAAAGTCTTGTCGTATTCAATGCATCGTCTACCTACTTCTTACTCCTATTCCTTCAAGTTGCTTGTGAGCCAGCTTGCTCATGTCCTGTCCAGAATACACGATACTTCCTCTGCGCCACCACACCAACCCTTTTTCTCTTTCACTTTCCACAACAATCACAATCATACCCACAATCATCAGCATCAGCATCCAGCATCATTAAAAACAACCAATTCGCGGCTCGGTGAAACCCCGTCCTTTTGCTGTTTTGCCTGGGAAAAAAAAATGAACGCGATATAGTGCAAGCTTTGTCTTTTCAGCATCAAATGTTGCTAAGCACCAGGCCACCACACTGTCTGTGATTCGATTAAGAGAGGGTGATGTGATGAGGGTGAGGTTATATGATATGATGGCTTACCATTTCCCTAGCGGAATAGTGCTTTGAAAGTGTCCTGTGATATGAATTTGACGTTTCTATGGGGAAGAAGATGAGGAGAGCCATCACCTGATCCCCAAGGCACTGTGAAGATGGACGTGTAGGCCTCAAGTGGCCATTTTCAATGCGCAAATGCTCAAGTAGAAAGTACGGGCCATGTGGGGAAACATGCTACTAGAAATGAAGAATAGAATAATATTCACACGAACAATCACTCAAAGACAGTTCTATCAGCTACACCGTCTCCACTTGCGTCTCATTCACATCTAATCTAAGCCTTTCGACTCCTCAGCGTCCTTTGTCTTGCCGAGACTTCCACCTTTTTCACACCCGTACCATTCGCCATTCCATTGCCATTCACGATAGCCTCCACCGTCTCCATATCATCCTCAATCGGCACACCATTCAACAACATCTTCGGCGCTCCATTCACCATCCCTTCCTTCTCAGACACCGGCACCTCCACGCCATCAGCTCTCAACCTCTCTCTCTTCTGCTCCGTCGTCTCGCCCCCTTCCTCCTCCTCATCCTCATCAACACTCCGATCATCCTTGCCCACCTTTTCAATCGCATACCTCTTGGCAATGCGCAAAATCGCCCAAAACCAGAATAGATTCACGCCTTGCAGACTAGCGAGAAGAGCGAAGGTGATCCATTGAGAGATCCAGCATTTGTATTGTTGTGTTTCCCAGTTTAGCTCAAAGGGCCCGACGGTGCGGAAGGTGGTGAGCACGGAGTAGATTAACAGCAGACTGAGATAGTGACGGGTGTAGGCCCAGACGAGGATGAAGAAGGCGAAGTAGGGACCGGTGTAGGGGTGGTCGATGTAGTTGAGCATTTTGGAGGACTACGGAGCGATAGTGTTAGTGAGGCTTGAGTGCAATGATTTTCGGCCGTGAGGCTGTTAATCGACTTACGGCGAGAAAGAAATCACTAATGTCGTGGGTGAAGAAGACGCCGACGCCCATGTAAGCAAAGTGAAAACGGTAGCTACACCAGATCAGAGCAATGGTGACGATGTGGTGGAGGACGAATTCTTTGTAATCTTTGCGTGGCTTTTCAAGACCAAGGATCAAGACAATGGCTTGTTGAAGCCAGAATGCCGCTTGGAGTAGGTAGTATGCCTTGAAGATTCCTTCGTGTTGTCTATGTGGGAAGCCCTCATACATGGCCGTCGTGTTGAAATACCAGACGGGGCTTCTGTACATGACGTATAGACCTAAGGGGCTGGATACAGCTGTGTATAATGCAGAGTATGCTTGCTCCATGAAGCGGAACTGTTTCGATCTTGTCCGCATGCCTGCTCGGATAGCCAATGGACGGATAGCCTGCTGCATGATAAACTCGCGCAGAAAGGAGAAGAAGACGGTATAGAAAGCGACAAAGGTGAAGTCGTGGCCACCTTTGCCATATTGGCTTGTACCAGCGACTGGATAAGAGAGAAATATGGCATGGTGGAGAGGATTCGAGGTTGTAGGATCAAGTGCATAGGCACTGAGGATGGCTAGACAGACGACTAGAGGATTGACCCAGGTGTAACGTAGAGAGAAGCGAGCATATCGTCTGAAGAGTGTTTTTGCCTTTCTTCGTTTGTGACCACGCGTACCGCGCTGCGTAATGATGTTAGGATATTCGTAGTAGCAGGCTGGTTGACAATGCTTACTGCGGGTAAGTGCGCGTCGGTTCCGAGGCTCTTCAGCACAAAGCCTTCCATTGTGGCAATAGCCGGGGTTTCTGTGTCACCGATTGGATCGCCCGGGATACCGCTGCTTCGTCGCCTTCGTCGAGGTTGTGTATTTGTTGTTGTTGTTGTTGCGCTCGTCTTGCCATTGGAAGCCGTGTAATCAGCTTGTGGAAATGCCTCAGAGGGCTGATTTCGCGACATGATGGTGATGGTGGAATTCTAGTGTCGTAGAGCTTGCGATGACTACTGGACGTGGCAGGGCTAGAAGAATGACAGTGCAGGACTCGAACCCAATGTCGGTGTTGTTTGTGGTCTGCTATTTGCTAATTTCCGATAAAGCCGTTAACTTAGTTCTAGCTTATCGATTGGCGATGGCTCTTGGCCAAAAAGTTGTTCGCCAAACTTTTGTCATCACAATCTAGCCTCTATACTCGATCCAAATTAATACCAGCAATATGAGCAAGAGACCTACCGAAGACACCGCCTCCAATGGACTGCCGCGCCCTGGTGAGCGAGATGAGCCTACCTTTGAGCACGACGAGGCTGGTCAATTCGAGGACGAGTTCGAGGATGAGTTTGAATCAGAAGATGAGATTATGGTCGCAGGCGAAGACGGCCGACCAGATGAAGAAGTAGAGGCAGAAGAGGCAGAGAATGCGATGCAAGTGGACAGTAACAATCAGACCTTCATGGTTGGGAGAAATAAACTATCGAAAGATGAGGTCTTGGAGCCAGATGAGACTGCATACGAGATGCTGCATAGACTTGAACCACCATGGCCATGTCTTTCTTTCGACATAATACGAGATCATTTGGGAGAAGGGCGAGCAAGAAAGAGATATCCAGCAACAGTCTATTCCGTAGCAGGAACACAAGCAGCACGAGGACATGAAAAAGAAAACGAGCTTTTAGTTATGAAGATGAGCAAGCTCTCCCGCAACACACGAGACGAAGAAGAGGATTCGGAGAGCGATGATGAGGACAGCGATGAGGACGAAGACGCCGACCCTATTCTCGAGACTAAGAAGATTCGCCTCGACACAGCCACCAACCGAATACGCGCATATCAGACCCAATCCGATCCTTCCACACCATTCGCAACAACACTTACAGCAACCTTAAGCGAATCTGGCACCGTCTTGATTCACGATGTAACACCTCACCTCACATCCTTTGATACACCAGGCACTACAATAACACCCCAACAAAATCAGCCAATCCATACAATCCGCGCCCACAAATCTAATGAAGGCTACGCTGTCGATTGGCAGAAACCTGCTTCCTCCAGCAGTAATACCACACAAACGCCCTCCCTCCTCACGGGTGACACTGCAGGCAACATCTACCACACGACCTCCACCCCATCCGGCTCATTCACAACTTCCTCTGCCTTCACAGGTCACACCTCATCAGTCGAAGAACTTCAATGGTCTCCTTCCGAACCCTTCGTCTTCGCATCCGCCTCTGCCGACAACACAATCCGCATCTGGGACACCCGTTCCAAACGCCGTACCCCCGCCATCTCCATCACCGCCAGCAACTCCGACATAAACGTCCTCTCTTGGTCGCACCTAACCTCCTACCTCCTCGCCAGTGGCGACGACGCTGGCCGTCTCAGCATATGGGATCTCCGTGCCTGGCAGCGCAATCCTAAAATAACGACTCACACACCCATTGCCGACTTCAACTTCCACAAAGAGCAAATCACGAGTGTAGAGTGGCATCCGACAGATGACAGTATAGTCAGCGTATGTGCGGGTGACGATACGTGTACGCTGTGGGATTTGGCGGTGGAGCTGGATGATGAGGAGAGTAAGGATACGGCGGGTGTGGAGGGCGTGCCGCCACAGTTGCTGTTTGTGCATTATATGGAGGGCGTCAAGGAGGCGCATTGGCATGGGCAGATGGATGGTATGCTCATGGCGACGGGGGCGAGCGGGTGGAACGTTTTTAGGACGATTAGTGTTTGAGTCTAATAGTGCATGTGGTTGGGCTGGAGTCGTGAAACCTTCGTACATTGAGAGGCAAAGGGCAAGGATGATGTACAAAACTTGAGCTCGGTGTACAAAAGTTGGTCTGTCTGGAGACTAATACATTTGACTGTATTCTTCATACAATTCGCCTCGCTTTACCCTTAGTCGGCTGTATAGATAATAGAGGCGATAGCATCTGCTGAGCTGCTCGACACACTTGGAGGGTAACACCGTGACACGAATCGATGATATTTATTCCCGTTCTTGAGAAGGGTATTCGTAATGTTGATGGCCAAAAACAAGATTTACCGTCCCATCGGTACGAGGCCCGTGCACTGTTTCACATTCCTATAATGTGTTTCACATACAATCAATTAGCAACAACAACTCTCTTGCTTCACATCTCATCCATCCAGACGTCAACAACCTTATCAAGAAGAAAGTATGACAGACACAATGCCAACACAACCACCATTACCAGACGAGTTCCTCGACGTCCTTAACAAGCATCTTACCATTCTCAATTCCCACGTCCAATTCCTGCATACCTTCAGCCAGAAACTGAGCCGTACCGTACCACAACCACCCATCAATGAACCTAGCCGGACTGCTACATACGACATCGAGCAGATGATACATCAAACCACCAAAGCCATCCACAACACCGAAACATGCACAAACCTATATCGCGACCAATCGTCTCACAGCACACATGAACGTTCACCAGAAACAACACTAGCCCATCGCAGCAAACGCGCATCTCTTCCATCCACAGCAGAAGACGACGAGGCTAAACCTGCAAAGCGACGCCGGTCAAGCAGGGTACATCAGAACAGCACGGAAACATGGCATGATGCCGAAGAGCACATCGCAGCGACACCGTCAGGCATACCAGCAGCATCAAGCAACCAACCACCGCAGCACCCTCAAATCGAATACGACGACATCAGCGCCGAAGTCGAAGCACGTCTTCTCGCTCGCGAACAACGCCGCAAGCTGCGTCATAGTCAACAACAGACCGATCCCACTTCCACCTCCGCCACCATCAAACGCAAGCGAAGAAGTACACTAGGCGACTCGATACTAGGTACAATCCCTGAAGGCGATGTGAATGGAGTGTCACGGAAATCGGACAAGGATAGAAGGATCTCAGCGGGCGGAACGAGGCAGATTAAGAAAATGAAGACGAGGAAGTCGAATGAGGGGAGTAGGAAGAGTGTGTTGCCGCTGAAGAGTGTCAAGGTGCCTGTGGAGAAGGATGAGACGAGGGAGAAGGAAGTTGCGAAGAAGAGGAGGAGGTCGTCTTTTGTGAGAGGGCAGACGAGTGAGGTAGGGTCGAATAAGTTTGAAGCAGATGACAGGTCGACTAAGAGGAGGAAGCGATGATGTCGGGAGATGATACTATTATCACCGAACACGAGAGTGTGCAAGAACGCCGGAACGCTGGAAGCTGGGAGACTATGCAACATAGCCGGCCAAGCTACCGCGTAACCATGATGCCGCTGAAATTTCAAGCATGCCTCTAGCTATTAGTGATACACATATGATACACAACGTCCTCATCCTCCCTCGTCCAACGTAATCAGCCATGTTCACTGACCATGCCGAACCATGCTCCTTCACCTAGTACGCCCCTTCCACCTCATATCACTCCCACCTCTTCACTCCCCCTTCCACAACCTCTCCTTGCTCTCTTCCTCCCTCGCCCGCTCTCTATTCCGCCGACTCGGCAACCTCTGCCCGATATGATACAGGATTCCCTGCCCCGTCCTGACCTCACTCACATACCCCGCGCTCATAGCCCACGCCGTACCTAGCGCCAGCGTAGACAGATCGATTCGTCGTGGCGGGAGCAACATTACGGCAGGACAGATGACGAGGAGGGCGAGAGAGGAGTTGTAGAAGGTGCGCTGCCAGGCGGCGATGTCGGCGGGGGATTGATCTGTTGTTGTTGGTGTTGTTGTGGAGGCGGGCGAGGGAAAGATTGGGGAGGGTGTTGGGTGGGTGGATGAGGTGTTGAGGGGGTCGGTGGGTTCGTAGGGTGGGGGGTTGGACATTATTGGAGTGGTGTGTGGGTTGCGGGGTGATGATGTGGTGTGGTGTAGTTCAGGCTCGGGTAGGGGAGTAGATTGGTGTGGATGGATGCGGCGATTGGAGGTGAAGTGGTGTGGTTGTTTGTCTGGATGGTTGTGTTGGCTTTTGTGTTGGCGATGTCGAACAGATGACGGGATGTAGATGAAGTATTGATTGTTCCACTATATGTTATGTTATGTGCTGTGCTGTGCTGTGCTGTGCTGTATTGAAAGTTGAAAACTACATTTGATGTCATGGACTTGATATTGCCAAGATGTCACGGATTGCTCCAACAGGCATCATATGACGATTTATATAGCAAAGACAATACTACCAGGTAATAATGTAAGTCCATCAGGGCATGATACTAGATTTCATTGCTTGCTATGCGTCAATAGCTCATATAGGTCTCGATTATCATTCGCATACATTTGTACAATCATTCCATTCCATTCCATTCCAATCCACACCGTTTCAACGCCATCCCTTTCGATTCCCGCTAATCACCAAGTATTCCCCCTCTACAAGTCACCTTTCCCCTCCTTGGCTCTCTTCTCTCTCAGGACAGCGATTCTCTTCTTCTTAGTGATGGTGTTGATGTACGTGCCAATCACGAACGCGATAAGGTTGAAGAACGGCACCCACGTCTCCTGAGGCAGAAACTGCTGTGCAAATGCCAACGAAATGGGTGATGTGATCCAGCTAACCTTCATGACGGGCATGAAACCAGCATTGACTGTGGCGCGGACTTGGTGCAGAGTACGGGCACCAGCAATAATGGCCATCGAAGCCAAGTAGATGCTGTTTTGTATCGGCGCAATCTAGATAGTGATGCGAGTTAGTTGATTACGCTCAAGTTCCAACCCGCCTGGGCTTCTCCGTTATGATGCCTGACTTCCAGAGCAATGCGAATGAACATACCACAAGATTGCTAACAAGAATCTGCAAAATCTTGGCACGAACGCTCGTCCTGCCCGCAAAGAGCCATTGAAGCGTGTTGATCAAGACATGCCCGAGAGGCGCGCTCACTAAAGCACCATACATTGCCATCTTGGGCACGCGAGCAGTAAAGTACGAGCCTCCCTTTGGCTTATCTTGTGCGATCCACGACGCGAGGAACTCTTGTAGAGCAGCGAGAGAGCCAGATGTGAGCATCTTGGTGCGGAGTGGGTTTGCTTGGAGTTGTTTGAGGTAGGCCTGGCATAGTGAAGCTTTGACTTAGTCATTATTTTCTTGCGATGGTGCTGCAGCTTCGTCGGGATATAAACCTACAGCTAGATAGCCTCTAGGGCCTTGACCGCGCGTGACAGCAGCGCCAACCTCGTGCGCGAGACCGTGCTTGCGCACATCATCGACAGCTTGTTGGAACTTGACGGAGGACGACATTTTATTGTTGATTCACAGCAATGACAATGTGGAAATCGAGCAGTGATGAACGTCAGACGAAGACGGAGACAGAGACCTCGGCCAGAGCCCCGCAATTTCTGAAACTGGTGATCGTCGTTGTGGCGCGTGCTCGCAAGCAACAAGCAACATAAGAAGGAGTGGCAAAACAATAGGATATATCTAGTTGAGGATACCTAGCATCGTCGTTCTTCATCCTTTCACACATCACGAAGGTAGAAACCGGTACTGCCAATGATACTGGTCACCTAGGCTCACTCTGCTGATCGACAGGGATGACGTTGCGCCATAAACAAACCAATCTGAAACCAAACTCTGCAATGGATCTGTGGACGAGAGCTGTAGATTCCAAAACAGCCATGGTCGTCCTGAAGCAGCAACATAACATCTCCAGACAAACAAGTAAGCGTTGTCTGGCTGTGGTCTCGTACAGAATAAACCTGCACCTTATGTGGAAGCATCCTGGTGAATTCGAGCATGAGGTACTTAAATGAATAAAACCAATCTGGTATTGTGCACTAGGCAACGACCCAATGGATAACAATAAGAATCATGTTTGCCCATTGGTGGTGTATAATAGAAGGATGTTCATTGTGATGGAAAAGACAATGCCTTTTTCCCGCGCTTCGATCTGAAACAGGCAGTCACGTCTCAAAGGCAAATCTCAACGTGAATGAGCCCCGACTTCTGGTTCGGCCGCTCAGATTTCATCATTGATTCGATTCTCTATCCTTCACTTTTCCCGATTTGCTTTGCAACCAAATTCACCATTCTGCGGTCGTTTCCATTCCTAACCCAATTGGAACTGTCAGTCCTCGCCAGTAGTCTTTCGTCAACTACAGTCTCGCTTTCAATCACAAAACACACCAGTCATGGCTCGAGCTCTTCCACCACTTCCCAACCAAACCTCGTCCAGCGCCTACGGTAAACCTTTACCTCTCTTGCCAACAACCAACGAGCGTCGAGCTATCAATCCTCGACCAACATGTACTCACCTCACCATGGACAAGCTCTTCGGTACAGATGAAGCCTGTCATATGTGCAATCGTATCCCAAGCATAGGCTTCATCTACGCGTGCCAGCAAGACAGCCCACGACATCAGCACGGTCCCGAGCTGCCGAAATCACCCAAGTCACCTAAGAGAATCACGAAGGTGAAGGGCCGTCGCGCACCAAACGAGCTCGAATTACTTGGCTTCAGCGAATCCGTCGTCAAAGCAGCAGCAGCTGGCCACTACACCAAACAACAAATTCAGAAACTCAAAGCTCAAAGAACCGCAGTCACAGACACCGTCGTCAAAGCATTACAAGAGAACGAAGACCTCAAAGCTAGACAAGGAGCACCACCAGCACTGCTTGCAGAAAAGCTAGCTGCACTTGAAGTCAAGTCCGAACCTGATGAGAGGAATCACACCCTTTTCAAGGAAACAAGAAGCCGCCACAAACCAAAGAAGTCATCTTTCAGCAAAGCAATTCAACCTTGCGAGTTCAAGGTCTGCCATACATGTCGTCCTTTCTCACGCGATCGAACATTTGTGTCCTTCGAGTCGGTGTTCGCTGACGAGGTTCCAATGCCTCGAGCATGGTCACCTGAGTACATGCCAATCACCGATGCGACTGTCTTGGGTAACATGAACTATATCTGCGACATGACAGATAGCAGCGAGGAGGGAGAACATGACTTTACCAGCGAACTTGGCAATACTCCACCAGACTCTGGCATCGACGGAATGATAAACAGCCTCAATCATGGTTTCAAGACTCCAGACACCATGGTCAGCAGCAGTGGTAGCAGCACATATGGGTTCAGGATGAGCTGGCAAAAGAATCTTCAAGCCATGCTCGGCAAACATGGTGTCGTGCCACGCGACTCAACGACCAGTTTCAACGTCGACTTGTGGAAAAGTCTCAGTAACGAAGAACTTGACAAAGCTGCTGCCACTAAGCTTCCTGAAAGTCAAGATGACAGTGTAGAGGAGATTCGAGAAGCTGATGCGTACCGCCAGGATCATTACATCCAAGGTGTTTTGCAAACCATGCATGAGGTCGGGGAAGAGGCTTCGCCCAATATCATAACAAGTGTATGATGCTATTTTCCACCCATTGATGGTTGTGATGGAAGGCGGGAAGGTCATGATATGCTGGGTTTGCTAGACTTGCTTGCTGGAGTTTATTTGCGATTTTGATGGCTTCTTTTGCTGGAATGTTGTTGTGAGTTCGTGGCCACTGGCTTTACATGTAGAAGACCAAACGTATGAGCATAACGTAGCTGAGTTCGACAGCAGGAATACCACTCAGTCTGTATAATACTTTGCTCGGTTATCTCTTCGTGCTTAATTGCTGCAAGTACTCCTCGACCTCGGCGAAGTCATTTGCCCACACAATACATGGCTTGACGTGAGACCTTGTCTTGGAGAGATCTCCTATCCGACCTACAGTAATATCAAGTCGTGCCAGTCTCTGCGCCAGTTCCTTCTGAGAACTCCCCATGTTTACGTCCCTGATGCAAATACCCAGATCCGCCTCAACAAGACACTCGAGATCTGTTGCAGAGTCGCCGACATAAACTGTAAAGGGCCTATCGCGCTTCTCCGGAGTGACAGAACCACGGAGATGCTGTAGCTTGTCACCGCTTGTTCTCAACGGTACACCAGCACCTGGCATGGGAGACTTCTTCGTTTTGTCGATATCCTGAACTATACTCGGCAATTCATTGGAATAAATTGCCACTGCGTCCAATCCATTCACATCCTTGTCGTCGTGGTCCAGGCTCCATCCAGCATCTAGAATGCATTTGATCCACCATCGGCTCCAATTTACGCTGACTACCTCAATAGTCGAGCCTTTGTGCTTCGAGACATTACGAATGAGTTCATCCCATCCTCGCCGCAACTTCACATTTTCGTGGAGTATCGCTTTCGTCGCAGCTTCCTGGACCTCCGACTTCGTCACGCCCTCCCAGATACCGGCTGAAACTGCCCGATTAGCACTCGCCTGCTCGATGGGTTGCAAACTATTCAGCCATGCTGCTTCCTCTGCTATCGTCCTTCGCGCAGATGCAGCAGGAGCATAGGAGGAGATATGCGCCTTATAATCGGACACATAGGCGTCGACGATATCGGACCAGGGCGGTAGTTTCGCCGGGTTTGCGCGTCTGGCAGCATGATCGTAGCCTATTTGTGACAGAGGTGCTAGCGTGTCTGTGGTGGTGAGTGTGCCGTCGAAGTCGAGTACTAGTCGAATTAGACGCTGAGAAGCTGGAGATGTAAACATGACGTGTTGCTGGGTCAAGTTGACGAGGGCGCTACGGTATAGACCGGCTCGATATGTTGTTCTGCCAAATATAGGAAGGGACACTATTGAGCTGGAAGAGACTCTGAACATGTATAGGGCCTGTGCTGTTGGACAAATCACTGGAACGCTTTAATCTTCCTGCTAAGGGGTTACGTAGCAACACAGGTCTTATCACAGTAGGGCGGCCGTCTTTAGCAGATGGCCACTGGGTAGGATTCAGGTTGTTAACAAGACTGTTTCGAAGAGTCTTGGCATACGTTCACTAATCAGCTGAACCCTTTGCTCTTGCATCATCGGCGTTTCAGATTGGGCCGGTTTGTTTCATGTTCCCTCTGTCAATAACCTTTGACCAATTCGGCCTTCGACACTTTCAGACTTCCTTCAACCGTCTTTTGCCACCCATACTACTTGTTCTTTCCTTCTACGACCTGCTAGCTTACCTCTGTGATCGATTGTCACAAACGAACAATACCGGCGGACACCTGGACCGACGCCAGATCAGCAGAATCAAACAGCGGACGACAAGATGCCGGGCCTGACGACTCAGCAGAAGAATGCTGTGACTCAGTTTGTGAGCTTCACGCAAGCAGATAAGAAGACTGCAGAAAGAGTGAGTGCTGCATATATTGAGGAGCTGTGCTGGCTGGTTCTGCTACTAGCACTGATCACGGGCGAGGATTGGCGAGCAAGATTATAGTGGTATCAAGTGCGCATGTGCGCAGTTTTGAGGAGAAAATTATAAGGCAAGAAAGAACAACGGAGCTGACGTTACGTCTATCTTAGGTCTTGAAAACTCATAACTGGAATATTCAGCAAGCTGTTGATGGGTAAGTTTGATTATGTTGTTGAACTTCGTGCTGTTGAAAGAGGAGGAGTTCTTGGTCCACACGAGTTTGTTGTCAATATGAGAGTAAAGAGTAGGGAAAGAGATGTTTCGCTGAGAGTCCTCAATGGCGTGTGCGCCAAATCGTGACATGATACGGACGGGACGACGCGAGCAAAGCACACAAGGAGCAAATTCCAAACCTACCCCGCTTACGAAGGTGGCCGCGACGAACATAAAACACTTCTGCCGGTGCATCACATCATTACTTCGGTCGATTAGAATTGTCAGATTGCTTCAATTCGTGGCCGATACATATCCTGAGCAATACCTTCCTTCCGACCACGCTACCCTTACCAGCATTGCAACTTCTTCTCGCTATCGGCCTATCTTTCTGCTCACAAGCCTTGCTGATTTCAGCACGACTAGTTTGGCCTTGAACCTCAACCACTGCACAAACAACGGCATCTTTCACGCAAAACAGGCTCCGCTTATACTACTCGAAATTGCCGTTATTCTACATTCTCTGACGATGGGGTTGACGTGCCATTCATCAATCTCTCCACGACTTTGGTTAGCACACCAAGTGCGTCTCATCTTACGCTCGGTATTGGTGGCTTTTCCTATTTTAAATATTTTAGATGGGCACCACCCTGGAATTGGCAACCTCCGGCTCATCCGCCTCTTATGTGCAGCACTGAAGTCTTCTCGTACTTCACATGGGTACCGCATTGACTGGAAGGTCTCAGCTCCTACAGAGTGTTTGTTCAGAGAGACATTTCAAACTCGCTACTACGTTCAAATTCGAATATGCTGCAAGAAAGAGATATTCTATACGAAGACATCCTTTGTACACCAGATAGCGCAAGAATAAGAAAGACTCTTCAGGACTTATGTTACGAACTATAGATGTCCAGGACGATGTCGTCCCATCATCGCGAGCCGGAAGTTTTTCAGGTGGAATGATATGGGGTCTGATTGATTCTTGACTACGTGTTAGCGAGGAATGGTCCGAACGCAGGATGACCAGGCAGGAGCTCCCGCCGCAGCGTCGAGTCCTCCGACGAGGCCAGCAATAGCATTCAACATCCCAGAAGACATGCTCGTCAATCCTCTTCCACGAAGACATCACATTACAAAGTACGACCGTCGATCCAACATCCAATGACAGCGTTAACGATCGATACTCAATGGATGCACCGTGGTCTTCTGTTCGTGTAGAGGATAGATTCCGGAATCAAGGCTACTCAAGTGCGTTCTCAACGACGAGGACGAACTATCAAGTGGAGAAGGATATGGTCTTTAATGATTGCTCTAGATCTCGTGTCTGTTGGTCTCAGATCCCAAGCATTGGCACTAAGGTTAGGAAATGCTAATATACACGTACTAACACTTGCATTTCTTCTCTCAGATATTTCGTACATGGCGGCTCAGCACAAAGCAGTGGTACATCAGATCGCACTACATCAGCACTCAACGCTCTCTTCGACAAATATCGAGGTATGCAGCATACGCACGCCCATCATTCCCCCACATCCCTAACTCATTCCCGCAGATGACCCAAGCACACCCGACCTTCTCACAATCAACGCAACAATGGCCTACCTAACCGACCTCTCCCTGGCCCCCGACTCCATCACCGTCCTCATCCTCTCCGAACTCCTCCAATCCCCCACCCTCGGCGAAATAACCCGCACAGGTTTCACAACCGGCTGGTCGTCCCACCCCTCCGCCACATCAACCTCAACTCAGAAGACCGTCCTCAAACAACTGACGATGCAACTCGTCCAACCGGGTCCTTCGGGACAGACTTCGCCCCTCTTCCGCCGCGTCTACAAACACACCTTCAAGCTCGCTCTTCCAGCTGGCACGCGCGGGATCCCTCTCGATATGGCAACTGAGTACTGGAGACTACTGTTCGGACCATCTGGCGCTTGTTGGGATGGTACGAAAGCAGAGGGAAGGGCGCAAGGTGTGAGGCAGCCGTGGTTGGAGTGGTGGATGGCGTTTCTACAGGAGAAGTGGAGGAAGGCGGTGAATAAGGATTTGTGGGAGCAGACACTTGTGTTTTGTGAGAAGACGAGGGCGGATGAGAGTCTGGGATGGTGGAGTGAGGATGGCGCGTGGCCTGGGATTGTGGATGAGTTTGTGGGGTGGTGTAAGGCGGAGAAGGGGATTGGTGGTGGTGAAGCCATGGAAGAGTGAGGGATGCGTTCAAAGTGATGGTATGAAGATGTGGTTGCAATCAAAAGTTTTCGACCCAGAACTATATCGGAAGATGTGCTGGCCAGTTTATGCGAAGCAGTAATGTCATCGAGGCACGAATTGCTTCGCCACTAGGAAGAAGATGTATCAGGCATTTTGTCCAGTCAATACGAGGACTCACAGACACAAAGCGCCATAACAAGCTCAAGTCCAATATTAAGACGACTACCAAGACGTAAGTTGTTGCAGAGCAGCATCCTCTCCGCCAGATCATACAGAGCACGGTGCACTGGTACAATATCAGCAAAGTCGGTAACCCATAATCCATTCCATCTACTCATACGGTTCCGCTCACGATGCGTGCTTACTCTGCTCTCCTGCTCTTTCTTCTTCCCGGCACACTTCTTTTCGGCGCATGAAACCGCAGATTTATAAACGTGGACGCCACTGTCAAGATCAAGCAAAACATACAACAATTCAATATGGCCGAATAATTCAACCACGACAGCTCAGCCCAAGCTCTGTCTAAGCTTCGATCGTCTGTTTGACTCTTTCAGATCTTCGATGTAACGACAACGAACATCGACTATGTCATGCTATGCTATGCTATGCCCATATCGTCCATGCTTCATATCTTTCATCCTTGATCCTTGGTTCCTGACCTTCGTCACTCATCACCAAAACAAACAAACGAACAAAACCCCACTCACATACGAGTCCTTGTTCCTCCACCTTCCTTCGTCCACATCGACGTTCAAATCCACAAACCAACGTCCCAAGAATCGAAAAAAGTCCCAAGAAAAGAAGAAAAGGAAATCGTCATGCAAATCAAATGGCCGGAAAAACCCCAAAGTCCTCCCATCACCTCAGTATCATCCTCAAAAACGCTTCAGACATTAAACATAGTCCAGGAGATGCGTAGTCGTTAGAAATTCCAGTCGCGTTTCAGTTTCATCAACACATCATTCTCGTCTTTCCAAATATCCAGAGAAAAGAGGCTAATGCGTCAAGCGACATCTTCCTGCCCTTCTCACTCAATTCTCTACTCTTCCGATGCCTTAAAACTCCCCACCAGGCACCAACTTTCCCCCAACTCGTCCTCCCATATTGATGGCCGGCCCTCCCTCCACTTTCCTAAGCATAAACATGGGATTCTCTTTTCTTCTCTGAAACACTTTAAACAGCTCCAATGGTTTCTCCCAACTCTCCAACTTTCGCTCGTTATTGCCACACACAATATACAAATTATAGTCGCGTGGGTCACCATTGATGCGCCATTTCTTCATAGCGAACGGCAGCACTTCCGTGGTTTTATCTGTTTCGGCGATTTTCATGTTTTGGATCGTGCTGATGTCGTTGTTGTTGGCGAGGGTTGCGTTGGACGGGGTGGGATGCGGGGCGCGTCGGGTAGGAGGTAAAGAAGCGGAGTTTGGGGTGTGCGTGTGCGTTGTCAGGCGAGGATCCGATGCTAGGGACGAAGCGTAGGATTCGGCCCAGGATTCAGGGTTTTGAGCGCTGATTCCACCACCACCTCGGCGAGAGGACGAGATAGTGCTAGAGGGATTGAGAGTGTATGATGGCGAGGTTGGTGAGGGTTGTTGTGATTGACCGAATGTGGCGGGCGAGAGGTGGGTCTGTGTTGATGTGGCGTGTGCTTCTAAAGCGGGTGTCTCGCGGATAGTGGTTGGTGAAGGGACTTTGGAACTTGCACTGCTGAAAGGAAAGCGTTTGGTGGAGAGTTTGCGAGAGAGACTGCGTGAGAGACCTTCGGACTGGGGTTTGATGTCAATCATAGCTGGCATTGGAGGTGGGCCGGGAGGGGGCTTGTTTGGCGGAGGGTACAGTGGTGCTGAATGCATTGGTGTGGAATGGCCTCGGATAGGATGAGCTGAGGTCGAATGAATTGGCGCAGAGTGCATTGATCCATCGAGGTGTGATGTGCTTGTAATAGCGGGAATTGTCATTGCAGTATCTGGTGCAGGAGGTAATGGCTGTGAATTCTTGACTGCTCGTGCAACAGGGAGCATATCTTCTCGTAGACGTTTAGTATCCTCAAAGACTCGGTCTAGATGATACTTTACTGTTTTGAGCTCTGCCTCTGCTGCAAGGATTCTAGCGTCTCTTGACTTGATCTGGTAGAGGATACTGTTGATATCTTCTTGAGTGATGCGCCCGTGGGCAGCAGCGTTGACACCAACAGCTATAAATAGTCAGTAAAGGTTTTGGAAGCGAGTCATTACATATCTTACACAGAGGCACAAATTGATCAGTCTCGATGGGGATCTTGTGTCTAATCTTTACTTCGTAGATGGCCTTTAGAATGGTAAGACGATGACCCATGCTATCAACTCCAAGCTCTTTCAAATCGTCGTGCAGCATTGTGATGAAGACATCACCAGTGATTCCCTCGTCTATGTCTCCAATTAGTTCAACGACTTATTCTGTCCAAGCTTCTTCGTCAACCGACCTATCATATTATGCGCGTACTCCTGAAACGCAGCACCCAAGCTTGCCACAAACTCGGCGCATTGTCTTGTGTTCCACAGATTGACTCTTTCTCTCGGGGGTGACATATTCGAGAACCCTTCTTGCCCATCATGACGCGCCTTTTTTGGTGTGTTTTGGTTCGAAGCTGTTCTTGAAGTAGGTGTTGCATCGGCGTCCATTGGAGAAGTAGTGTATCCTGATGGTATATACGTTTGGCTAGTCAGACCACCTCTTACATACTCGTCATCGGTCACGAGTTCATCGCTCTCGTAACTCAAGGTAGTCATTCTTTCGGAGAGCGAGAAACAAACGAGCGTGGGGCACTTGAAACGCAAGGGTCAGTACGGCACTTTGTTCTTTTTATTTCTTTCGCAAGGCACTTGAAGAGTCGTGATATCGAATTCGGGGTTAGCTCGAGCTCGAGATGGAAGGAGTACCTGAAAGTGAAGAACGACCGCAGGTTCGGATGGAAGAGCGGTCTATTCTGTAGAGATTATTAGTATGCCATACGGCTACTGCTCAAGTCACGTTGGAATTAAGAGCAGTGGCGACTGAAGAGAGGGCAATGCAGGGAGCAAGTTGTCGACAGCGATGGTTGCAGAGAGATAGAGGGAGGATTGGGGTTGAAGGAAGTGACGATGGCCTGAACACGTGACAGACGCAGATCAGCAGCCTGCCGCGTGGCGTGATCAGGTACCAACGGCTATCTCCAACCATAGTCAATCACAGCTCCTCCACCAGTGAACATCCACCCACGAGACATCACGAAAAGAACACTCTATCACGCGATGTCCGCCGTCGCTGTCCTCATAACTATCTCCCGCTCTTCCTGCACAGCAATCAACAACGACGTTCTCACACTCCCCGACGACCTCCGTCAACAACTAACATCCGCCCTCTTCAACTCACCCTCCTCAATACCTGCTATACAAACAGCACTTGTTTCCGCGTTTCAATCATCCGGCTTCTCAGACTATCTCGAACAATATATACTCGACATCTTGCGACGGAATTCAGAAAGTGTACCGAGCGAAGGACAAGTTCTCGAGTTAGTTATACAGAAGTTGAGGGAGGCTCTTGTGGGGGAGGGCGGAGAAAAGGGGAAGGCGAGAGCAAATGGAGGACGGATGAAAGAAGCTCGTGATCTGCAGATACCTCAGAGCGTGCTGGATGGGGGGACTGAGGCTGTCAAGAAGGAGATGAAGGAGAGCCTGAAGGTGGAAATAGAAGATGATGAGGAAGACTGGACGTGAGGAAGGGACTTGGAGATCCACCACATCCGATACGCATGCTACACAACAAAGCACCGTTCAGAAACAGAAGCTCTCCAACAAAACAGCAACATCGAAAGGCTCGGCCTCAATTTCAAGAGACAGCCGTCCACAAAGAGTTCAACTGCGCGCAGTGGGAATGTCTAGCCGTCAGAGGATATGAAGTTTTGGTGCAAAACCAGAGCACACATAAGCAGCTAATGCTTGCGTACGACCTTCGATGTTCGATTACATTTTGCGCCTGCTACTGGCATTTCGACGACATTTGAACTATTTTACATGTGAACGGCATTGGTATAATGGATGTCGTTGTGAGGTGGGTGTACATTAGGAGGCTGATCTAAAGGACGCTTAGAAGGGGACTGATGGTGGCTCAGCTCCTGCTGCTGCTGCTTGCTCTTGCTGTTCCATGAATTCCTCGCCGGCGCTCTCGAGCGAAATAGCAAGGCCGACGCGTGCAGTGTTCTGGAGGAATATTAGTAATCGAGGCCATGATCATAATAAATAGTTTTTTCTCACCTTTGCGTGGTCAAGTTCTCCTGCGAAAGTAACCATGACGGGTGGTGATATCCTCTTGTCAAGCACACAAGATACCTTTCCCTTGCTGTCCACTTGTCCTCTAAAGGTCGACGTCCTGAAGTCGTACTTGGCGCCCAATGTTGTAGTGCCTTCGTTCTCTGGTCCTCCCATCATGCTTTGTTGACCAGAAAGGCCAAGGAATTGAAGGTTGATATCCACACCTGCCTCTACCTTGTCTGACAACCTTTTCCAGTACGACGTTTGTACACCACCCTGAGCAAGAAGTTGTGCGCTCGCAATCCAATCTGATCCTCTGTATCTTGCAGCATATGAAACAGCAGTTTGAGGACCGTCTTGACCTGATGGTCTTTGCCAAACAGCTTCCAGACCGAGAGAGAGACGTGGGGTTACTGCTTGTAGGTAGCTGCCAACGAAGATACCAGTCAAGGCACCCTCCAATCCTGATGGGTTCATTGCTTTGATGTTGGCAGAAAAGTCATCTCCAGTGTAGTCACCCTCGAGCTGTACCATGGCTTGACCACCTGGCGCAAGTTGCATATTAGTCTTTGTAACAAAAGCAGAGCTCCACCTGTAGTTTGCGCGCGCAGATAGCTGAAGGTCATTGTCCATGTTTCCTTGCATGAATACCTAAAGACATGTTAGCTCACGCACTTCAATACATTTAGAAATCTCCTGCGATGGAAGACACATACTCTTCCAGTTCCGTATAGTACGGCGAAGGAATATGGCGCCATTCCTTGCGTGCCCATGGTGAAGTTGTGCGCGGTCTGGAATAATGGTGTGGCGCTGAAAGCCTTTGTGAGGTCTGCCCTCAGTCCTGAGAACATGAAGTTGTTGAGGAGGACATCTCGTGTGACTTCTCTGCTGATTCCTTCTACAGTGCCAGGATTTGACAGTCCAAATGTTGCTCTTCTTTCCTGGAAGGTGTCGTAGTAGTTCCTCAACGTCTTGAAAGTACCGCTGGTCGTGACTGGGGAGAGTAGTCGGTCCATTGTGCCTTGAGGTTGCTCGACTACCACTGCTACTGGAACTATAGGTGGAGGGAACGGGACGACGCCTGGGAGCGTGTTCGCTTGTGTGGTCATGCTGATGGTCTGGGCTTGCGATATATCCTCTTGCTTATATTCTTGTGCTTTTGGTTTCCACCGGTCTCGTAGCAAGTTAGCACCGGCGCAATTGTCGCTTGATTGTCGCGGTCTTGAAGCTGACGTCTGTTTCGCCTTTTTTGTCTGTGACGACGTTCGATATTTTGAATAACCCTGCCAGATTAGGAACGTGGTGACTTGATGGTCTGTGCTTTATTCTTTGGCACCTTATCAGTCTAACGGCTCTCGCGGCTGTATGCTGTTCCCCATTTCCATCATCCGCATCTTTCCGCAAAACAACCCCTCGCTGTCGACTACATACTGCTCTGGATCTTACTGCTTCTGCCTTGCTCGTGTTGCTGTGCCTCGTGTTGAGCGGTTTCCATTGCGTTAGGCACTGACATCCAACCACAGTAGTGACTTTCTACACAGCTCGAGCTCCACAGATCGAAAGCGTGACCTTGAAACAAGATGGATACTCTACTGTATGTTTCAACTCACACTCTCTGCAGCTATCCAGTAGAGACATCAAGAGAAGCCATGAGTAAACTTCCTTCGAGGTAAAATACTAACATTCTATAATAGCACTGCAACCTCGCTTGCAAAGGCACGTCTGCGCCGCAAGTCAAACACATTCATCGATGCCATCCACAATGCTCAGCATCTGGAGGATATGGCTCCAGCCCAGTTGTACAGCACAGAATCTGGTCGACTCTTTCACTCTGGTAGGATCGTAATTTCAACAGTTGGTCTTCCAGCTCGCGGTAAAACGCACGTCTCAGTAGCAATGGCGAGGTATCTGCGTTGGCTGGGCGTTAAGACTCGCATCTTTCACCTTGGAGACTATCGTCGAGCAATCGTAGGTTCAGATGAGGGTGTACCAGATGACTACTTTTACATGAACGCATCACCTTCAACTGTCTTACTACGAAATAAAATCCTCAAGCAATGCCGTGATGACATTTATCACTTCTTAAATGTCGAGAATGGGCAGGTTGCAATCTACGATGCCGTCAATCCAACAGCAGCTGGCCGTCGCTTACTCGAAAAGGAGTTTGCTAAGCACAACATCCGAACGCTTTTCATTGAGTCTGTCTGTACGGATGATCGTATCATCGAGGAGAATGTCCGTAGTGTCAAGATCTCGTCACCAGACTATGCAGGTTGGGATGCGGACGCTGCAGTGAAGGATTACCTAGCACGAATCAACGCACGCATACCCCACTTTGAAACAATGGACGAACCTGAGCTACATTACATCAAGATGATCAATGCAGGTGAACGTATTGCTGTCAACCACGGAGCTTTTGGCTATCTGTCCCAGCGTATCGTCTTCTACTTACTCAATCTTCACATCAAATCACGTCAAATCTACTTTGCTCGTGCCGGCACAACCAAGGAAGAGGATTCCTACAAGGCTGACGCTTCTCTTTCCGACGAAGGCCGCGACTATTCTCGCAAAATGACCGACATCCTCATCAAGCATCGCGAAGAAGAGAACCAAGCCTACATCAATCGTGGTGGTCCAAACAACATCCAGAAGCCCTTGACGGTATGGACGTCAACTCGACGTCGCACCATTGAGACATCCGAAGTCTTCATCCAAAAAGGCTATCGTGTTCGTCAACGCTCTCAAATGAGTCAGATGAACCCCGGTGTCTGTGAGAAGATGTCTGAGAGGAAGATTCGTCAGGAATATCCTGCAGAAGTAGCAAAGCATGAACGCGACCCATACCACCACCGTTATCCTCGCGCAGAAGTAATTATTACCTTGACTATGCACATTCGTGCTCAACCACTAACACCTATACCAGTCCTACCACGACCTAGCCGTCCGCCTCGAACCAATCATCCTCGAGCTCGAACGTGAACAAAATGATCTCCTACTGATCGCACACGAATCCGTCCTCCGCGTCCTCTACGGCTACCTCATGGCTTGTAACGCTGGCGACATTCCCAACCTTGAGTTCCCTCGTGACGAAATCATCGAAGTGCGTCAAAATTTCCAATCCACAACCACAAACAGCCAACGCTAACACACAAAACCCACCAGATAATACCAGCCTCCTACCATAACGTCGCCAAACGCATCCGCATTCCCAACCTCCCTCCCCACATGCGCCCGTCCTCACCACAGGACATTTCCATGCCCGCGCCCCCTTCCTCGGCGCCTACGCCAGGAAATAACACACCTCTCAACATAGGAACGCCGGCGATGGGCAGTCGAGGTAGTTCGCCGCCGCCACCACCACCACCGGGAGGGTTTGATGTGCCAAGAATTAATGTCTTGACTGCGGAGGATGCGGCGAGGGAGGGTGATCAGCCGCTGAAGATGAGTGAGAAGACGCATGTTAATCCCAGTGATTGAGAAGGCGATATTGTTGGTGATGCTGGATTAAGGTAGGATGTCATGAGTACACCTCACACGGGTATATAGTAAGATTGGCTCGGTATGAGCTTGAATGCATTTCGATGTAGCAGTTATTGAGATGTGAAGGAATGGATACATGACCGCACGAAACGTGTCATTCAGTCAGTTCGTAACTAGTGTTGTGTTGTCAGCCAATTAAGATGTCGACTTCGAAGCAGACACTCGACCTCGACAGTGACCACGAACTTGTACCGAGAGGCGCATTCCCAGTCTACGGAGGTGACTCAGGCTCTTTGCTTCTGTATTCGGACATCAACGAGGTCTTCGCGGACATCAAGACAGTGACTGGTTGTGATGCAATCCGTATAGCTTCTGAGGCAGCTTCGTGACTGTGGTTATGATTAGCTTCTCGTCGTCGCCGGTGCGGTTCACTGAGAAGGCAAGATTCTCTTCAGCCCATCTCCACAGCCCAGCTGGATCAAGAGAATCTCGAGCATGAGCATCCAGTGAGTCCATTGGCTTCAATTCAATGCTGCATTAGCTAATTGCTTTAGCCAAGTGTCAAAAGTCCTGCTGCTACCAGTCAGAAGGCTGACATTGCTGAGCAAAGCTCTGTTCACCAAGAAACATCTCAGCTTTCCACTCCTCTAGTGCAGAACAAGCAATTGCTCTGTTCAATGAGCGAGACTTTCCGACCAAAGTGTCTTTGCAATTGCATTAGGCTGACCAATGCCTCCTTACTGCCGCCAAAACATTCTACACTTTCCAGCAATTTACAGTTGAGAGAACAAGGTAGATTTAACACGAAAACCTGGTGTAACCAAAAGTGTAAGCGCATAATAGTGGCAGCTCTGAGTACACTCCAAATACTTGACACAGCTAAAATATCCTCGAAGATCACTTGTGACGAGAAAATGAACAGAAAATTGCACATGGCATGAGGTGTACTCTGTAGGAAAAACTGCTTCATAAATTCAATGCTCTATAAGACAAACTTCTCTGTATATACTGTGTGAACCGTGTCCAAACGCCGAAAGAGCACCAGCATCATACTCCACCACCATCATTAAGACACCACAATCTCCACAGGACCTGCCAAAGTCCCATAAGCACTCAGTTGATCCGAGGTGAGGTTGGCACCAAAGGTAGTCAAGGCAGCATAGACAACACCATCGACAGAAGGTGGAATCACAACACTACCATAACCCAACATGCGACTAACGTTTTGCAAAGGTGTAAAGATTGTGGCAGAAACGTTCTGATTGACCACTGCCAGATACAGGGGAGTAAGCATCGATGCGTTGATCTGAGTGGGATTCCAAGACAGGCGAAGAGTTGTAGACGGCAAAGGTGGTGCGGCTGGTACTGCTAGGCTGACATTGACAGGAAGGGTAGAGTTGAAAGAGAGGCATCCGATCGTGGTATTCAGATATGGAGGTCCCATTGTATGGTTCAAGACCGCAGGCGAGGAGATGTTGACTGGCGGGATCTCAGTCACGCTGAGCTGGGGAAGTCGAGTAAGGCCAGGCAATCTCGTTGCATTCGAACACGTTGTGACATATTTCAGGGCGAGGTTGTAAGCCCTAGAAGTTGTTCGGATTAGCGTGGTGTTCGGTGTAGGTCAGACTGAGATGCGTACCACAAGCTTGTCAAACCAGTGTCAGACGCAGTAGGAAAGACGCTGGCATTCAGGCCACCACGGAGATAGGTCGAATGCCTGGCTTCAACCGAAAGAATCGACGCCGAGACTCCCTCGAGGAGAGAATCTTGTGCTACACCAATGTATGCCCCAATGCCAACACTATTACCCATCAGCAGGAGAAGGTGAATGTGAACGTACGAGTTAAAGCAAACCTGGTGATTGAGTTGGCCAAGGTTACAAAGCTAGATGCATTGGTATAAGGAAAGGTATAGCTGCAAGGCAGAACAGGTGTAGCGCCATGCTGACGAAGGACGGTTTCGATAGCCTGGATATGTATAGCTTCTTGCTCGGCAATGACGCAGACATTGTTGTGAAATCCAACAGGAAAGCCTTCAGCATTGAACTGAGTAACAGTGAGATTGGCGCATCCTTGCCTGGAAAACATTGATCAGTGATTATAACGAGCCGAGTGTGTTCAGATCAACTAACTGATAGAGATTGAATTCTACATGTTCGAGGAACAGAGCGAGCTGCAGAGTGGATGTGTCGTTGGTCGAGATACAAGCACGCTTGCGAATGAGTGGTGATGCTGTGACGCTCGCAGAGATGGCAACAAGAGCTGAAAAGAGCGTGGAATAGCGCATTGTAAGGGTAGAAAAAGCAGAAGGTTAGATGAGAGGAAGTGAATGCCACAGGACCAAAAAGTTACCAAAAGGGAAATGAGGGATGTCCAAAAGGTGACCAAGTTGATGAAAGTTGAAAGAGAAGATGAAAGAGAGAAGAAGAGGAAGGAGAAGATGAATGGAAGAGATAAAAACGAAATTTTATCGCGTGAGGGATGCGTCGCTCCTTCCTCATACTAATACCAAGACTAAGGTAATCACTAGAATGCACGAAAGGCCGATTGAAGCGAGAAGCCGAGAGTGCCATAAATCTCCCCAGAGGTATATGACTATGAAGAAGTTATCTGAATGCAAGTGAAAGCTTCAAGAGGAATATTTAAGCCATAAACTCGAGGATCTCATTGAAGAACTTGTGAGGAGAGTACCGTAGCTATTAGGCCCGTAGTAATATACCCATAGACTGGTTGCCCAATTAACATATCTATCTTGGAATTCTTGTGGCAATGGACAAACTCCCCAAAGAGTTCTGTAAGGAGTGCCCTCGATATAAACAATTTTGTGCAAGTTTCTATATTTATTTTCTCCAGACAATCAATGAATGTACACATGTTTGCTGACCGTTGTGTAATAATGAAAGATTTTGCTCGTACACACAATCACTCCGACATGTCCCTTCCACACTTCCCACCCATCTTTTTGACTTTTGCCGGGGCCAGTCCGGCTAAGAATAAGTACGCACTTAATAATGCGCAACGGCAACCGTATACCTATTTGTCAGATGTTCCAGCATAATCTAAGGAGTTGAGTTCCTCTTCAAATTGGCGAACTTTGGCTAGGCGAGCGGCGGGAAGCCAAGCATCTTCGGGAGTGAAATACCAGCTGAGCAACCCGAGGATAGTAATGGCACCTAGGATGACCTGTACACAACATGTCAGTAATAGAACAAGTTTGTGTAGGATAGTGGCACGAATCGCTTACAGGGGAGTAATTGAAGTTGGCTCCAGTAACTGGGAACTCGAGCGGCGAAATAAGTACACCAGCCAGGTATGTGTTCCATACGAAAGCGACGAATGCCATTGGACGTCCCCATCTTCCTAGCGACCACCTAGCATTCCTGAATTGATTAGGCGTAATGAAAGTACGTCCGAAACAGATCAGGGCATAACCAGTGATAGTTGGAACTGCCGCAGCGCTGACCAAGGAAGAGAAGGCCATGCCGGAGGGGAGAATCGTGCAAAGTATCAATGCTGCAGTAATCAACATAACTGTGACTGCGTTTCTTGGCTCTTTGTTCTTCGAAACGGCAGAAATCCATTTGCTGCCTGGCAGGACACCATCACGAGCGACAGCCCAGATCAATCTTGAGCTCGCAACTCCAGCGACAGTGGTGTTGAACTAGTCATTATCGTTAGCTCTCATCTTTGGCAAATAAGTTATCGTGGAAACTGCTCACTATAAGTCCTAAAATGCAGATAATCACAGTAACAAGTTGAGGTCCCCTTCCAAGGAATCTCGCGTAGACTTCCACGAAAGGCTGGGGGGCAGTATAGGAGTACAAAGTGTCCAAGTCAGGCATGCAGAAGAGGAATAATATGACAACTGGGAAGCCGAGCACTCCACTGACGACAGCGGAGGAGAAGATACCTCGCGCTGCGGTCAGACTGGCATCCTATATCTGTTTTTAGTAGGGTGTTCAATATCGCCTCAAGTCAATAGAGTCTTACCTGTGTTTCCTCACTGATGTGCCCACTAGCTTCGAATCCGACAAGAACACCAGCCGTGACATAGAAACTAAGCATAACATTCCAGACTGGAGGTGCGCCAGTCTCGTTGGCTGTCGTTAGGAGGAACGAAGCTGGCTGGAACCCGTAGGTATTGTGGACAGCAATTGGTAGCCAGATTATGTTGATCAAAAAATCAAGGAGGATAATTCCAGTGGCGATTCTGAAGATAGTGCTGTATGTCTTTGGGTTGAGGTAGTTCATGCCAATAGATACCAACAGTATACCTTCGGCTACGATCCATTGTACTGCACGAAACTTGATATCGCTAGTGTCCGTAGAAAAGTTGAGGTTGAAAACAGTTATCTCGGAAAGCAAAAAATTGGCAGCAGATTGACAATTGTAAGCAACAAAGGTCGTCCAAGCAGTGCAAGACCACCAAGCGACGATGAAGCCAAACAGTCGGCCAAAACGTCGACCTCCAGCTTCAGCAGCCCAGCTAAAGAGATGTCAGATTGAGACTCGTATTGTGGCGGGGCGGGTCACATACAAATAGATTGAGCCAGCAGCAGGAAGAGCCGAACAAATCTCAGCCAGGACAGCGGCGGTGATAAACACAAAGATCATGCAGATAAGGTAGGACGGCCAATATGCCACAGGTCCTCCAGTTCCAAGACCAATGCTGAAGGTTCCTCGAATACCTCCGATGAAGTAAAGCGCAGCTATAAGGAGATCAGCGAGATACTCCTTGGACCCATAATATTGTCTTCGCATACCGAAACTTGCGGCAAAACTTTCAAATAGTTTCCATTGACGGTGAAGCACCTATAAAGAAATCAGAAAGAGTGCTTGGCAGATGGAGAGACTTCTCATACCTGCTTGTAGCCAAGCGACTCCTGGATGGAATATTAGCATGCACAGAACATATTGAAGCTGCTCGAACTACGAAACAAGCACGAGCAGCAGGAATGGAAGCAGAAGGCCAATTTTGATAGTCATAGCATCTCCTTACGCGCTAATGAAAGCGATCAAGTTCCGGCGGTAACATCTCAGACCGTTCCCAGCTCATGCCTCTCTTGACAAAGCACTTGTAATATGCAGTCAAGGTGGAGGCACAAAGTGGTTAGGACGCCCGCGTGCCATGGATATTTTTCTTATCTTTCTTTATTTCTGGCCATTGACTATACAAACTCACATATCGTAAGGATTTGATGCTAGACTTATCTGATTGACTCCAAAGTGTTCCATGAGTATCATGTCCTCACCAAGAGTCTTTCATCCGAGTCCATGCTAGTTGAATCTCCGGATACCTCCAGATCACTCTGCATAACATTCTTCGGCTCAGCGCTTGACAGGCCAGATACTGAGGCGCGTTGCCTCATTGATGAGCGAACCATATTGTTCCTGGCGAAAGCGCTATAGTGGTAGTTGTAATTTGTGCGACAAGACGAGACGACGGCGCAAAGTGTTTCAAAAAGTTAAGATTTTGCAAAGGTGTTTGAGATTTGAGCCTAAAAGGCAGGCACGATACGGACACTACGGACACTGCTCCGTTATCGCAGATCAACGATCGACCATTCACGTCACTTCCTTCGAGCGAGGCGAAAACAGACTATTGTCTTTGATTTCATATTGCACAATCTCCTGGATGAATGTAGTACACATTGGTCGTGCTAGAATCGCCAGCAATGTGGGCAGCAAGTCGCAGATAGCAGTGCGATGCGCAACGTTCCAGTATACAGCAAAAAGATGCATTAGCTCTTCACCAGCAAGAAACCAACTTGCTGGATTCACTGACAACGAGATCAACGGAGCTCGCAACTATTGTCTTGAACTAGTACGGTATGTTTTGTAGTTAGAAGAAGAGTTACAGACAAAGGCTGACTTCGATACTAGCAAATACGATGCAGCATCCTACACATTACGTCCTTTTATTCCAGCTCAAGCGCAGGACGCTTATCTCGCACTAAGAGCATTGAACATTGATGTTGCCCGCATAGCAGATGTTGCCTCGAATCCGTTCGTCGGTCAGATGCGGATGCAGTTCTGGCGTGATACGGTGGCTCGAGCATTGGCGCTCACACCTCCAAAAGAGCCTGTGGCACTGTTGCTAGCTTCCGCTGCTGCATCACTATCAGCCCGAACAAACCAGCGTGCTAGACTTAGTAAACCCTGGTTAAACCGTCTCATAACGACGCGCGAACAATATCTTTCGAATCCGCCTTACCCGGACCTTGCTGCTCTGGAGGCATATTCCGAGAATACCTATTCCACACTTATGTACTTGACATTATCAGCTCTACCTCTAACTTCGATCACCGCCGATCACATTGCTTCACACATTGGAAAAGCTCAAGGGATAACTGCTGTGCTGCGGGGACTACCTCTTATGGCCTTCCCACCACAACCCAAAACTCATTCCCCTCAAAATGCTCTTGGAGGAGCGCTTGCTGGTGGTCCTCAAGGTAGTGTCCCGCTTCCACTTGATATTATGGTAGAAGCAGGTGTGCGCGAGGAGGATGTCATGCGCAAAGGTAGTGAAGCCAAAGGGTTGAGGGATGCTGTGTTTGTCGTGGCGACACGAGCGAACGACCATCTGATCACAGCAAGACAGATGCTGAGCAATATCCAAAAAGGACAAGATGTGGATCACGAATTTGAACATAAGGATGACGAGGAACATGCAAGAGGAAGGGACAGTATGCCACCTTCAGCACTCTCAGCACAAGCAACAGAAGTAGAGAGAGCTTTTGGAGTTTTCATGCCTGCTATCTCAACACAGATGTGGCTGGATAGATTACAGAAAGTGGACTTTGACATTTTTGATCGAAGCTTAATGACAGTAGGAGGTGACTGGAAGCTGCCGTGGAAGGCATACTGGTCGTATTCGAGGAGGAAGCTGTGAATCAGTATTAATATCGTAGCATAATGTACTATCCCAATATCAAAGTGATGCACATGCAGGTACAATGCTACCTCCTGGTATGGACCCTTATTATTGGATTGACGATCCGTAACCCGTTTGGGAATGTCTAGGACCGCTTGCTTCACCATTATCACAAGCACCTTGCTGTCGCATCCTCTGCCCACACTACTACTGCCATCGCTGTCGTCTCCTGAGCTAGCTCGACCCCGTGTGCATGCGCCCGTCCGATTGAGGCGTTGTTGCGATTGATTGACACTGATCACCCTCCTCGGACAGCCCGGTGTTTCAGCCGCATCGACACCCGCAACCCCATCTTCTGTTCAAAACCAGGCCGAATTCTCGTCTCAAGTGCTATACTAGCCTCCTAGATCGGCAATAGATCGATTGCAGAGTGCCAACCACTGCAACCGTATCGAATCAGACCATCGGAAATTGCCAACCCATCGAGCCCGATAGCAAACGAGTCTTGAGTACTGCGGCTTTGCTCTCGAACAGTATAGTGCGTGCGAAATAGGCTAGCACCAGCGCAGCATGTCTTTGCGCCCACAACAGATCCGAGCCGGTCAGTGGAATCCCTATTCGAAGATGTTCTAGCACTCCGTTGACACCCACCCAGATACCCTCGATTTACAAGACCACGATACACCATCAGCGAAAGACCATACACACCAGCCCAGCTCACACCCGAATCCACTGGGTGGAGGTCCGGCAGCACCACATCAAGAAGCCGAGCTACGACATGCAGCACATGACCGACAGATAGAAGAGCACCAGCTCTCAAACGATTACTATGATTATGATGCGAATAATAGGGATCTAGGCACTACAGACATCAGGAGCAGGGCAGGAACACCATACCAAAATCACAATGACCCACAAGCGGATGGTGGTTTCCCGGAAGGTGACGATGATATTATGGAAGAAGATTTGATGGATGACAAGATATCGAGTTCGCCATCCATTGATGAAGGTGAGTCGTTTTCTCCTAAATATTCATTGGAGGAGACAGTCATAGAACATTGGAATTGTGAGACATATGATGGCTGGGCAGTATCTGGATAAGATAGTCGGAAACGAAGAGAGAAGAAAGCTGCAAGCCGTGCAAGTACTTGCAGGATGCACTGTTCCTTATTGACCAATATACTCCAGATGACATCAACTTCGACTTCGTCTACGCACTACATACATTCATTGCTACAGTCGAAGGACAGGCAAATGCAACAAAAGGAGACACCATGGTTCTACTTGACGACAGCAATAGCTATTGGTGGCTAGTAAGGATACTGAAAGACAGTAGCATTGGTACGCATCAAGTCAAGAAGAGTTTAGAGAAACATACTAAACTTTGCAGGATACTTGCCGGCTGAACACATCGAGACGCCAACAGAAAGACTGGCTAGGCTAAACAAGCACAAGAATATAGACGTATGTCAATAGTGGTTGTAAGATGATCACATTGCTAATAACATTCAGTTATCAGCTACAATGCTCGGCGACACTGCTGAGAAATCCAAAAATCCATTGAAAAAGGCTATGCGGCGGCGAAATGCAAAGACTGTGACGTTCAATCCACCCACATATTACGAAGCACACGAACCTGATTGGTCCGACATTGAGGCCGAGAATGAAGGCGGTATGAACAGTGGGAACGTGAACCCTAGCCGCAATGGGAATGCTCATGTTGAACAAGAAGCAATCGCAAGTAGTCTAAAGCGTGAGACGGCACCGATAGCTAGCGGTACAGACGCGAGGCTTGGCATTTCCGATAGAGGTAAGCAATGTGCAGGCATCCAAATTCAAGCAGTTTCTGATAATTCAAGCAGATGCCGGAGCAATCCGAGGGAAGACCGCTGAGCTTCGACATACAGATTCGTTTTTGAGAGACGACAAAACAGAATCGACCAAGATTACCTTGACCCCAGATCTATTGAGAGAAGAAGCCAGTGGTCGATCAAGCGAGTCGAGTCAGACTGGAACTGGAAGTCAAGATGCGGTTGAGAGTCCCGGACGAGTGAGCCCTTCATCCGATCGAGCTAGAAAAGACATTAAGCAGAAAGATAAGAAGTCAGGCATGCTCAGAGGTCTCTTCAACAGGAAAGAGAAGAAGGGCAAGACCGAGGAAATTGCTGGTACGCCTTTGACAAAGCAGGAGGAGTCCTCGCCATCACAAACCCCAGCAGAGTCCGGACGCTCTTCACCATCTATTGCATCTCAAAATCAGCAAACTATAGGGTCGAAACGGCCTATGACGAAACTTGTGAAGCCAGCACCACCAAGTACTGCAGCACCAGCAGCTGGCATATTGAAACAACAACAATCGAGCGAAAAGATTCATTCACTACGAGTAAAACCATCAAACACAACAACTGGCCCGAAACCTGCACCTGCTGCGATAAACATACCAAGACCAGGCTCTGCTCTTGACCGAGCAATATCACCAGAACCACAGTATCAAAGAGTTGCATCGCCAGAACCGACGATGCAACCACCACATCGTATAATGTCTCCTGAGCCACCAGAACGTGTACTATCTCCTGAACCTACACTGCCAATGGGCGCGGCTACTTTGGCAAGTCGAAACGCATTTGCATCACATCCAATGTATGCCTCGATAACGCCACCAACCAGGGCACCACCAGCACCTGTACCGCAAGGTGCTCTACCAGCTCCTCCCACGATTGCTACTGCTCTAGCGAGGCCAAACGTCGCCGCAATTGGGGATCTGTCACGTACAGTAGATGGAGCTATCTCAGAGGCAGGTCAAACATCCGCTACCATTCCAGAATCATCTGGCAAAACTTCAACCGACTCTCACTCAACAATGCCTTCCCTCGCAAACACATCATCCTCGGACGACCTGACAAATGGGACACATCAACAAGTCGACATGAGCGACGTCGATCCCTCATTACGCGCTGCAAAGCAAGGACTCACAAACAACTCATCGCAACCACCTGTATCCTCGGACCTCTCTGAAAACAACGAACCACTATTGGAATGGGACGACCAAGCCCTCCTGAACTATCTCGACTCGTCGTCAAGCACAAACGATGTGCGTGATATGCTACTCATTGTGCAGGACACCACGGGCGTGCAACCGCTTCCGCAGGATCATCCTGATATGCTCGAGCTTGGCTTTGCGGAACAGAAGCGGAAGCTGGATGATATGTCGCAGTCGCTTGATCGGTTGTTGATGGACTTTTTGGCACGGAGAGAAAAGGTCATGTGATTGTTATGATGGTATTGGGTTTGGCCTTGATGACTGAGGGGGTTTTTGGCGGGATTGAGATGAGCATAACGACTATTATGATAGGGAGGGTAAATTGGTATGGATTATCTGAGCCTCGCATTGCGTTATTAGCACGTTTTAGGCATGTACTTCGATAGGTCTGCCTCCCATTGCACGGCACGGCATTTTAGAGAAGAGCATGGGCTCGTTCAATTCGGCTCTTTGAATCGCATTAGGAGATCGCTGAATGAACCATCACCGAACCTTATTCTTTAGATGAAACAGCTCCCGATTGTCGATGTGCCGCGATTGTCGATCGCTCTTATAGGTGGTCCGCAGTGTCGTAGTATGTGACTATATATGTTTGCATCCGATTGTGATGATGAGAATACGCAATGTTCTGTATGCCAAGACATGGCCAAACCTCTACCTGAACACACCCATATTCTCGTTCATATCACGTTTCAACTCGTCAAACTCCCTCCCAATTCTTTCGTCCTCTCCCCGCAGAGCTGCTCGCACCTTCTCACGTTCCATGAAGTCCTTAGTCAGGTTCGCAAGGAGCTCGTCTCTCTCCTTCCTGCCAAAACCAAAATGACCATCTTGAGCCTCGCGCGCCAATTCGTCCAGTTCCTGCTCCTTTGCAGCGTCCGAAGCATTGAAGGTTCGCGTTTGGTCTTTGAGCGCAATCTGCGCCTCTTCCAGGGCGTGTAGACGAGAAAGCAACTACTGGTCTCGCTTGTGACGGGCCGCCCTAAGTTCGTTCAGTTATCATTATCATTCAGAGTCGCGTAGCATTCAAGAACTTACAATTTCGATCTTGTTAGCACTAATATTGAAGCCATCTGCTGCTCGTCCAGTTGAAGACGACCCTGCGCTAGTTTGAGGACATTCACTTCTGCCTCACTAATCCGCTCGGTCTTGGCTTCCTTGTTCTCTTGACTCTTCAGATATTTATTATGCGCTGGACATCGCACGACGTTTGTACTTGCCGCCGCCAACCCTTGACCCGAGCATATCCATTCTCAGCCTCCAATTCTTTCACAACTTTGGCGATATTGCCAGGGCCTACCAATCTCGTGCACCCCTTCAGGTCGTGATTGGTCACGATGTAATCGCGGACATTGTTTCCGAGTTCAGCGCAGTCGATGGGAGGCGCCTGCGGCCGGGAGGGTCTCTTGATGATGTGGAGTGGAAGCGATTAGGTAAGCGTGTTGAGAGGTAGCCGCAGATTTGATACATGATGAGGCACGAGTAGCAATCGAAGCGACCTATGTCGCGGAAACGGAAAGTGCGTAAGGACGAGGTACATGTAGCGCCAGGAACAAGGCGCTTCCTGGTAAGCATGGTTACACAAAGCTTTAATCAAGTATTTCTGCTTATCGTTACACAAGGTTTCGCAAAGCTCGATCACTACTTATGTTCCTATACATACACCTTCTTTTCCTTTTCTTATTTTCTGAACAATATATATACGGTCTCATCAATATTTCCTGCACACTCTGTCCCGTTTACTGAGCAAGCACTGAGTCCTCGACGATCATCAGTCGGCTCGAGCATTGTACTAAATTACAAGTTGTGTTGGAGAAGTTGAGACTCATCCTTGCGAACCAAAATGATCGGAATTATCTTCCAAACCTGCCATCAAGCGATGAGACGACCCATCGTCAGTTTGCAAGTTTTTTGTCATGGCCGACAACATCCTCCAATGTGAAGAGTGAGTACACTCACACTTAACCACTCCATATGATTTGCTTACCCGCGTGAACAGGTATACGGACCAGCTCAATTCATGACAGTGCGCGGAAAGACTGGCGGCGCAGGAGACTGTAATCCAAGGAGCTGTTGAGGAAGTCAAGATCATGGTGGATGCCGCCTTTGAAGCGATTAAAGAAAAGCTCGATGCTATCAAAGACGATACAGCATTGGTCAAAGACGATGCTGCATTGCTCCCCAAAATGAACAAAAGGCTGGATGTGCTCACCGAAATGACAATGCTCGTGCGTCCGGAGATAAAGCAAGGGAGTACTGGAGGACTCATGAAAACGTTTGGAACGATGGATTCTACGAGCGGCATTGGACAGAGCCCTAACACCACGTCTTTGTCGCGTGGGGAACGAGAAGCTCGACGGATACTGGCAGGCTCGTCGAAAGGAGCAATTGAGACAGGCCTCACTCTAGGCCGAGCCATGGGAGATTTCACTGCTGCTTCAACAAGTCGAGCTTCTCCCACCAGGCTGACAAAGGCGAATATCTCTCCAGAATCAGAAGCGTTCCTGATTCGTCAAGATCAGTCAATACTTTCAGGGTCGCCAATACCAGTCAAATGGACTCTCGTACAGTATTCTTGTGCTCGCACGAAGACGTTCGAAAAACCGCGAAGCACAATTCACCCAGGAGACGTGCAACAGCCGTACTTTGGCCACTATCGACGACGCCATCGATGTCTTTCAATATGTCCAGATAGGGAGTAACTCTGGTCGTGATGCTAAAACATGCTCTCTACAGCTTCAACATGCACAGTTGCGTCTCTTACGTTAGGATGAAGCAGTCGGGATCAGCAAGATAACCAAGGATACTGATGTCTCGGCCTCGAGCATTTTGCCTACGCATCTTCCACTCGTTCTAAGCTTTCGCAAGGTCTTCATACTGCTGTTGTAAGTTGCGACGCCCATGCGGTGCATACATTCTGCAAAGAGGTGAATCAACTACGAAAGAAAATGCGTGTTGACTATATATATTCATGATTTCGACGTTGACAATATGCCGACGGTGGCTGGCTGCTTCTCAATAGTTGCAACTGCATCATCGAGAGGCCAAACACGCTTGAGATTGTCAAAGAGCTCATGGGTACCATCCACTTTCCAGGTCAAACACCACTGAACGCCTTCTAGCCACTACACAGTAGAGCAGGTCAAGATCGCGATACAGCTGGGCTCGTCACTGGCAGGTAGCACGTAGTGGTAAGACTATAGAAGCAGCTAGGAGAAGGGCTATCCTCGCTGTTTCCACAATGGTCGTCGCAATAAGCAGCAGAGGTTACCTTTGATCCGATGATTATGAGTATCTGGAATGCCTGGAATAAGACCACTCCTTACCACAGCAACAATCACACGAGCTAAACACAAACGGTTCATCACAGAATACAGTATACCAAGGACTTCGAACCCAACACCTCTGCATCGGACGGTTAGTGAAATGATGAGGACATGGTTGAACACCTGTCAAGAAACGTGAATGCCGACTCCGATAGTGTAGATAAGGAAGGATACACAACAGCGGACCTCCCTGACTTAATTGGGTTCCATCAGAGCAGGCGGAAAAGGATGGCGAATAGTTACAGTAAGACAATGACCGGGTTCATGTTGCTCTCATGCACGTTAATCATGGAGGTGAGCTCTATGATGCACAATCACTGGGTCTACCTGGCACTAATACGTTCACAGGGCTCCTATGCCTTTCCATCGTTCTTTGTGAGAACAGATGGTCGCACGACTACGCGACATCGACGGCATGGTAGCAAAGTCTGCTCAACGAGGCGGGTTGTCGGTGAATAGTACACCTAATAGTTTGTTGAACGCGAAGGTTTCACATCTCCATTGATGCATTGACATAATCTAAGCTTCGTCACACGACAGAGAGAATTGAGTCACAGAATAGTTCTATTCTACGCTCTGATGCTCTTGTGTCATGGCCATTTTCCCTTCCTTTCCTTCTTCTCTGTCCATTTCTGGCTGCATATTGATGCACGAGAGTGCAAATACGGTGTGTGTATACCTTGAGGCTATCAACAGACAAACTATCCACGAACATATGCAGTCGAAGTCATGCCTACCTCGTCATTACGAAAGGGCATACGCTGGGCGCAAATGTCCAATCTTTGCTGGCTGGCTACTTGGGCAGGTAAGGTAATCGGCTTTGAGTGTTTTTGTCCGGCCTATCACAGATCTGATGCAGCTAGGCTAGCTGCTAAGTGAAATTTGCAGCTCAGTCTCGAGCGGTTTGGCACGGTATTTTAGACAAAGTGTGGTTCTGTGCGTATTCTAACAGTGAGGATGATGTCTACATTTACAGTACCATCTCGTAGGTCAAGCTTCCGAATTATTACTAATGCGTGTCTACGTATACTAAGAACTCGTTGCGTTCAGTTCTCATTCAAAATTCATATTAGATCGTTCGTTAAGATATATCAAAATTATCAACATGCAAAATCCTGCCTGCCTGTTCGTCATCTAGCCCAAAAACCCATGGCCGGGGAAACCCAAGTAGAACATGACCACCAGTGCTCGATCCCACATATCTAGAAGCTGGAGTAACCGGACTCTCCGATACCCGCTCCATGCTCGATTTCTGGCATGGGCGCAGCATGTTCACTGCGGTCGACTATGGAGCTGGTAGGAGGCTTTGTAGAAGTGTCAGTTAGTGTCCTGTGACAACACTCGACGTTGACCCAGTGGATCCCAAAACAACATCTATGGATCAAACTTACAGTCGAATGAATCCCATGCACCAAATTGCCATCGACAGCCGAATAAGCAGGCGCAGGTTGGAATTCAGCTTCACCGTCACCCTCCTCAAGAGACTCGGTTATTGGCTCAGGTGCAGCATCATCGCTAGCTTCGGAGACGATGCTGTCGTCTGTGTCTGATCTGCTGATCGGGTGGAAGCTCTCTGGTGCAGGTGCTGTAGGTGCTGCGATGGTAGTTTCGGGGGTTGGTTGTGGTGGCGCAATGGTAACAGAGGTGTCTGCGTCTCTGCCTTTGAATTGATTTGAGACGGCGTTGACGGTGGCTTTTGCGGCTGTATGGGTTGTGTCGGAGACGACTTGAAGAAGGGGCATGGAGAGTAGGTTGAGGGAGTATGTGTTGGTGGAGGAGGATTCTGAAGAAGACATTTTGGGGGTTTCGGTACTGGGGTGGTGTGAAAGATGTTGCTAAAGGTATGCAGAAACGATATAGATGGAGGTGAGGGGTAGGAAACAAGACTAATAAGAGATGTGGGGTGAGAAATAAGAATGACAAGGGTGTTGAAGGCTGAATATATAGACAAACAGCAAGGCAGTGCTGAAAGGGTGGTGGAGGACAAGGTTCACAATGATGAGATGATGTGACTTGAGTTTTGGATGGGAAAGTAAGATAGTAAGTAGGTAAGTCAGCACGGTCTGGCGGGGGAAAGGCTGAGAGAGATGTGATTGAGGATTTGCAGGTCCCAGCATCGCGGATAACCTTACACCAGGGACCGGCACTTTAGACTCTGGTGACGCTCATCATGCATTCTTCCTCGCCAGTCGACGTGCACGGAGCTTTGCAGAAAACGACAGCGGTGGGTAGTGTATGTGCACGATGTAATCATCCCGCCCCAAACCTTAAGCACGATGAGATAATGCAGTCGCTCTAAAGCTTTGACCACGGATCGCGCTTAATCTCGACGTCTCTAAGCGAGCTGGAAGGATTAAGCGATGATGTTGAAATCTTGAGAATTGGTGGGAAAGATGGAAATGTGAGGGTTGATGGCAGAACTGCAGTTTGAAGCCAGATGTGGCAGTAGGTGAAGATGATGATGGCTGTGCTGTCCTTAGAGGTTGATGGCAGGCATTCTACCATTTTGGGCTAAATTGACAAGTCACATGCGGAGTTCATGTCGCGTTTTGCCACTTTCGCGTCAGACTTGATGTTTCTTGCCAAAGCAGTCTGCAAGTCTGCTGGTCCTATTCTGGTATCTCCCCTGATCCTTTGAGTAATGACGACTATCGAAGATGCACGAAGAGCAACGACATGGGATGAGGAGGAACAGAAACGGCCAACCAAGAAGAGACGATTCTTCGTCGAGGATTCGCCAGACAAGCCTGTCGTAAAAGATGGTCCTACACACGTCGACGTGGAAGCCGCGCCAGGAGATCGAGAGGCGAATGCAAGGTTGTCAGCACTACGAGAAAATGGATTCGATATCGACATGATCGAGACTGTGGTCGGCGAGAAGTTGGACGAGGATACATTGTACTCGTTGTATTCTCTGGCGAACAAGAGTGTCGAGACAGGTAGGTTAGCTCCTACGCACGCATCCAGTTATATACTGACGATCTCAAAGCTATCAATATATATCTGGACGGAACGTGGAAGAATGCGAAACCTCGAGATATAGGAGGACTGCTGGGCGGAATAACTACACAATCAGGAGAGAACAAATCAGAACAAACTCCACCTGCACGTTCGCCAACTCCGCCAAAGGCTTCAATCATGCCAGAAAGACGTTACATTGGTGCATTAGGAGCAGTATGCTGGGCGACTCGAAGCGGGACCAATCTCATCCATCATGAAGAACAAGTCCGCATAGAAAGAACAAAACCACAACCAGTAATTAAAGGAAAAGGCAAGAAAGCCGTAGCAGTCACGAAGAAACAAGATAACGTCGTACGATTCACCAATTCAAAGGGTGAGGAAATAGGAAGGCTAGAGACGGACTTTGCAGCTTGGGTTGCACCTCTCATCGACCAAAACGTCTGCGCCTTCGAAGGCACATGCGTGTATGCGCCGGATCGTGTGAGGACGAACGATACGATATATCTACAGCTCAAGGCATATTTCCTCAAGAAAGCTTTTGACAAAGGGGCATTCACCAAACCAGCAGAGAATAATAGACAAACCGGACTGTTTGAGGCCAAGGAGACCCAGGAAGAGAAGGACCTACATCTGAGGCAACTTGCGCTAGTCAAGCTATTTGACGAGATAAAATTGGATCCTTCGAAAAGTAACGCGGCCACCACAAAACACAAGCGCGAAGGTCTTTTGAAAGCAGCGGAAGTAGCGGAGAGATATGGACAGAAAGTGACACAGGAAACTACCAAGACGGAAGGGTCAGATGGACCAAGTACGCCAGAAGAAGCTGAAGAAGGTGAGGAATTGCAACAGGACCAGCTTGATACACTATACAAGAAAGCACAGTCTTTTGACTTCGATACGCCGGAATGTCAGCCAGCGCCGACATTTGCAATGAACCTACGAAAATATCAGAAACAGGCACTACATTGGATGATCAGCAAGGAGAGAAATACAAAATCGGAGCATAAAGAAACCTCGATACATCCACTGTGGGAAGAGTACATGTGGCCGAACAAGGACGTCGACGGGAAAGAGCTTGTACAGATAGAAGGACAGGATGCTTTTTATGTTAACCCATATTCAGGAGAGATGTCACTGGACTTTCCGATACAAGAACAAAACTGCCTCGGTGGTATTTTAGCAGACGAGATGGGACTGGGCAAGACTATCGAGATGATGAGCTTGATACACTCAAATCGATCCGAAATCTCACTACAGGCTCAAAGAGGCGGAGTTGGAAACACCTCAACATCAGTGAATGATCTACCACGAATGTCAAAGAATTCTACTGTTGTAGAGCCAGCGCCTTGCACGACACTCGTAGTAGCGCCAATGTCACTGCTTGCACAATGGCAGAGCGAGGCAGAAAGAGCGTCGATGACGGGAACAATGAAATCTCTGATGTACTATGGCGGAGAAAAGACTGCCGACTTGAGACATCTCTGTTGCGAGGCAAATGCAGCTAGTGCACCGAATGTAATTATTACCAGTTATGGTACCATCTTGTCAGAGTTCGGTCAAATAGCCGCAAATGGTGGCAATCGAGTGGCGAGTGGTGGGTTGTTTTCGCTGGATTACCACAGAGTCATTCTTGATGAAGCACACACTATAAAGAACAGGCAATCTAAAACGGCAAAGGCGTGTTATGAGATTCAGGCCAAGCATCGATGGATATTGACTGGTACGCCTATAGTCAATCGTTTGGAAGACCTGTTCAGCTTGGTACATTTTTTACGTGTCGAGCCGTGGAGCAACTTTTCATTCTGGAAGACATTTATTACAGTACCGTTCGAGTCCAAAGACTACATCAAGGCGCTCGATGTCGTGCAAACAGTACTGGAGCCACTGGTCCTCCGCCGCACGAAAGACATGAAGACGCCTTCGGGTGAAGCACTAGTACCATTGCCACAGAAGACTATTGACGTGGAAAAGGTTGAGCTTACACCTGACGAAAGAGCAGTCTACAATCTGTTCTTCCTCCGTGCTAAACGAACATTCAACGCGAACATCGAGGCCGGCACACTCATGAAATCATACACGACCATTTTTGCACAGATTCTCCGTCTGAGACAGTCATGTTGTCATCCTGTACTGACACGACAGAAGACTCTTGTAGCGGACGAGGAAGACGCAGCCGCTGCAGCAGACATTGCCAATGGTGTTGCAGACGACATGGATCTTGCTACGCTCATCGAGCGCTTCGAAGCAGATACGAGTAGTGAAGACCAAGATGCCAACAAGTTTGGCGCGCATGCTCTGAAACAAATCCAGGACGAAGCAGATAATGAGTGCCCAATATGCTCAGAAGAGCCAATGAATGAGCAAGCAGTCACATCCTGCTGGCATAGTGCATGTAAGCAATGTCTCATCGATTACATTGAGCACCAAAGAGAAAAGGGCGAGCTACCCCGGTGCTTCAATTGTCGCGAACCAATCAACATAAGAGATGCCTGGGAGGTCGTCAAGCACGACGACGACGACGACGACGACGACGACGACGACGACGACGACGACGACGAACCAACCTCACCTGCACCCATCAAAGACGAAGACCTCTACGAATCCAACACGACACCAGCATCATCAACACCATCTCGCATTACCCTCCGCCGCATCAACCAGCCCTCGTCCGCCAAAATCATCGCCCTCCTCACTCACCTCAAAGCCCTCCGCCGCACCGCCCCATCTACCAAATCAGTCGTCTTCAGCCAATTCACCTCTTTCCTCGACCTGATCGAGCCCGCACTCCAGAAAGAACGCATTCCCTTCCTCCGCCTCGACGGCAGCATGGCACAGAAACAGCGTGCCGCCGTCCTCACCTCATTCGCAGACGACACCAAAAAAAGAAACGGCACCGTCCTCCTCCTAAGCTTGCGCGCAGGTGGCGTAGGGCTTAATTTGACAATGGCGGAGCGTGTGTTTATGATGGATCCGTGGTGGAGTTGGGCGGTTGAGGCGCAAGCGGTAGATCGCGTGCATCGGATGGGACAGGAGAGGGAGGTTAGAGTTGTGAGGTTTGTGTGTGAGGATAGCATTGAGGAGAAGATGCTGAAGATTCAGGAGAGGAAGAACTTTATTGCGAGTTCGTTAGGGATGCAGAGTGAGAGTGAGAGGAAGTTGCAGAGGATGGAGGATATCAAGGAGTTATTGAGTTAGGTTGAGTGTACAAACGGATTGAGTGTATATAGCTTGGGAGCTTGTATGTAGATGGCTATAATGCGCTCTGCACTCTTGGGCTTCAGCCACTAGACGTCAACAAGGATAGAATTTTTCTCCACTATCTTAATATCCTGTGCTCCATCCCGAGATCAGTACTACCCGTAGCCCAACCATCTAGCTCCAATATGCACCAAGATGTCGTCTTCCCAAGCGAGCTCCATCGTGCTCTTCTTTTCTTCGATGCGTCTCGAGTGGAATCTTGGAGCTGTACTTTTCGTGTAAAGACCCTGCAATGGCATGTATATTCGACCGAAGGGTACTCAAGACTGCGAAATCCGCAACGACGATTGGTATCGTCATCATCGTCGTTCTCGATGTTTTAAGCATTGAAGAGTGGTTTGGTGATCTAAGAATGCAGTTGCCCTTGTTGGATTCTGTTATGTTCGAATGTAGAATTGATGCTCGAATGTTCGCTGAGATGTCCTGCTATGATCTAGAGAAGCTGTCTGATTGGTCAGAAGAGATTTGACTGATTGGCAGATCTAGCTCACAGACTTGTTCGGGACGAGAATCCTGCATACTCTTCTCTAATCGATCGCAATGTTGGGCAATCGTACAAGTACAGTCCACACACACTAGCGATTGAAGAGCTACAGTCATGCTCATACCAAACGTCCACATAATCTCATGGGAAAGGCATAGTTTGGCAAAATAAAGAAGATGACGCAAAGGGGTAGCGTTTCAGATCTGAAACGTGAGAGCTGAAATGCGGCTGGAGGAGGGGTTGGACGACTGAGACTTGGAAGAATTCGAGGGCTTGTGGCGTATGGAAAGACAACAGAGCTTCGGAGAATCCTTGAGCGTACTGTTAGAGTACTTAGGTGTTGTTTTTTCGTGCGCTCAAAAGTCGCTCTTGTGCAGTGGCGTTAGTGCCCTTGGATGGAAGAGCTCCTACTGACTGATATCACGATCCAGACTACCAGGTAAGCTACCTTGCCTAAGCTTGATTTACCCCTCACTAGCTCTTCTCTTTCGCCTACTTAAGAGCCACGCCATCCCCCGACAGTTTTGTCGCTTTCCTTTCTTGTTTTTCTTCCCCAGGGCTGACTTTCTAGTCTTCCCTCATTTCCCGTCTGGGGATCTTACCTTTTTGTGTGTGCAGTGTCGGTCGTTTGTTTGTGGGTTGGTGTTGGTTCCGAGGTATTGAGTTGATTGAGGTCGAGGTTGAGGTTGTGTGGTGTCGTGTGGTGTTTTTGGTGTTCTTGCCAGTACGACAGTGGCAGGCATTTGGACTGATCACCCAATCGTCTGGTGCACTATGGCTTTCTTCAGGTTTCATTTTATCTTCTCATGCCACCAAGGTACTTCTTCTTTTTTATATCAGAGAAAATAGGCAAAGCACACAGAAAGAGGTCGAAAAAAAGAGACCCAAAGACTCTTCGTCAAAGGAATTGAAAAAAAGGACTGCCTATGTGCTCCATTTGTGCGCAATTGACACGATGTTCGTTGGTAGCAATGGCGCACTGAACACGATGTTTGGTGGTAGCTGACTGCATCTCTCAAGATCAGATATCAAAAACCAAAAAAAAAAGAAAAAAAAAAAAAGCAGCGGGGGTGGGTGCACGAGGACTGCGGCCGGTTGGTGGTTCTGGGCGTTGGAGGGGAGGGGGTGGTGGGGGTTGACG
>Ga0160429_1000059_pt1 | contig 145796 bp, 119 predicted proteins | sample SolpanmetagenomR_FD_108199 | JGI IMG/M metagenome (GOLD analysis project Ga0160429, IMG submission 108199) | Solar panel surface microbial communities from Lawrence Berkeley National Laboratory, California, USA - R | ecosystem: Engineered > Built environment > Solar panel > Unclassified ...
CGCCTACTACAACACCAAGCAGTACGACAAGGCCCAGCCGCAGTTCAAGGCCTACCTAGCCGACCCCGCCGCTAAGCCCGCCGACCCCAACTACTACGACACCACCCTGCGCCTGGGCGACACCTACTACGTAGCCAAGGACTACCAGTCGGCGCTGGCGCAGTACGACAAAGTCATTCAGGCCAATGCGCCCGACAAGGACTACGCCTACTACCAGAAGGGTGTGACCCTGGGGTTGCTCGGCCGCAAAGACGAGGCCGCTACCACGCTCTCGACGCTGCTCAAGGCCAACCCCAACTCGCGCTACGCCGAGCAAGCCGTGTTTCAGCAGGCGCAGCTCGACTTCCAGGCTGGCGACTATGCCCCGGCAGCCGAGGGCTTCAGCCGCCTGATTCAGAACCGACCTAATTCACCCTTGCTAGCTGATGCCTACCAGCGCCGGGGCGTGTCCTACGCCAACCTCGAGCAGCAGGAAAAGGCCGTGGCCGACTTCCGCAAGGTGCTGGCCGACTACCCGCGCAGCTCGGCCGCGCAGCCCGCGCTCTATGGTCTGCAGGAGAGCCTGACCGCCCTAGGTCGTACCGAAGAGGTAGACCAAGCCCTAACTGCTTTCAAGACCCAGAACCCCGACAGCAAGGCCACCGAGAGCGTCGAGTTTGAAGCTGCCAAGTCGCTTTACCTAGCCGAAAAATACAAGCTGGCGTTGCCGCGCCTGCAAGCCTACCTCAAGCAGTACCCCGACAATGCGCTGGCGCCCGACGCTCGCTTTTTCCTGGCCGACTCGTACCTGAAAACGGGCGACAAGTCTGCCGCGCTGCCGCAGCTCAAGGCTGTGGTAACCGAGAACAAGAGCGAGTTTGTGAACCGCGCCGTGGGCCGCGTGGCCGACTTGGAGCTAGAAAATAAGAACTACTCCGAGGCCATCATTTACTACGGTCGCCTGCGCACCGCCTCGTCGAACCGTCGCGAGGTGGCCACCGCCACCCTAGGGCTGCTGCGTAGCTACTACGACAGCGGTGACTACGCCGGCGCTCGCCGCACCGCCACCGAGCTCAGCACCCTGGCCGGCGCCACCGCTACGGCTACCAATACCGCGCTGCTCTACCTCGGCAAGGCCGACTACCAGCTCGGCAACCTCGACCAAGCCGCCACCGAATTGGCCGCTACCGTCACGGCCGCGCCCAGCGACGTGACCGGCGCCGAAGCCCAGTACACGCTAGCCGAAGTGCGTTTTAAACAGCAACAATACGACGAGGCCATCAAGGAAGCCTTTAAGGTAAATTCGGCTTACAGTGCCTACGAGCTGTGGCAGGGCAAGGCCTTCTTGCTGCTGGCCGATGTGTACACCGCCCAGGGCGACACCTACCAGGCGCGGGCTACCCTGAACTCGATTATCGACAATAAATTCCCGGTTACGGACATCGTAGCCGGCGCCCGCGAGCGCCTCAACGCGCTGCCCGCCAGCGACGACGCACCCGCGGCGGCCCCCGCCACCCCGGCCAAAACTACGCCCGCCAAGTCAGCTACCCCAGCCAAAACCACGCCGGCGGCACCTAGGGCCACTACGCCCGCCGCGCCCAAAGCGCCGGCTCGCACGCCTGCCACCAAGCCCAGTACCCGCCCCTAACTTGATTAGCACCTCCGATGCGTAAAAATGGTATAATGAAACGTTTAGAAGTGAGTAAATCAAGTTTTAGTGTAAGTGTTCGGCGGTCACTACTGCTGGCTGCTGGTCTGAGCGGTGCCGCTGCTCTAGGTGCCCAGGCGCAAGCCCAGCCTGGCCGTGGCCGACCGCGGGGTACCATTCAGGACGCCGAGATTGAGATTGTAAAGGACCGGGTGAACACCCTGCCCGAGGCTACCCGCAACTTCGAGAAAATCCGGCTGGCGCCGCCGCCCAAGCCTACCCGCACGGTCACCTACACGTACCCCGATTTTCGGCTTCCCGCCACCCGGCTCAACACTGCCATCCCGGTGCTGCCCATCGCGCCCGAGGCCCCGAGCCTGCTCACCGGTAACTACCTCAAGCTAGGCATCGGCAACTACGGCACCGTGTACGGCCGCGCCCACCTGCACTCGACCCGCAACGAAAAGTATAGCTACGGCCTCGACCTGCGCCACCAGAGCGCCGCCAACGGCCCCGTCGATGGCAGCAACTCGGCCACGACCCAAACCAGCGCCGCCCTCACCGGCGAGGTGTACCAAGGCAACGCCGCCCTAGGGGCTAGCCTCGACTACGGCCGCGAGCGCTACCATTTCTACGGCTACGACGCTAGCAAGCTCTCGAGTACGCCCGACAAGGGGAGCATCGAGCAAACCTTCAATCGCTTCGGGGCCCGGGCCTACGCCCGCAACCGCGCCCCTGATGCCGCCATTCAGTACGAGCTTGGCCTGGGCTACAAATATTGGAAAGACGCTTACACGTCGTCGGAAGGCAACTTCTTTCTAGATGGCAAGCTTGGCTACGCACTCAGCGAAACCAGCAAGCTGACCTTGCAAGGGGAGGCGTCCTTTATCACGGAGAAGGAGGACCTCGCTGCCATAGCTCCTCCCGGAGCCATCGGTACTATCAGCCGCACCCGCAATTTTGTGCAGGTGACGCCCGCCTACGAGCTAACCGGCAAAACCGGCGTTTCGCTGACCCTAGGAGCCACCCTGGGGTATTCTAGTGAGCCTCGCACTGTGCCCGGTGGCAGTACCGACCAGCCTAATGGCGTAAGCAAGACCGCCGTGTACCCAGCCCTGCGCATCGGCTACGCCCTGGTGCCCGAAAAACTCCAGATTTACGGCGGCCTAGGGGGCGCTTTGCAGCGCGTAACGCGCTACGACCTGACGCAGGAGAACCCCTGGCTGGCGCCCGGCGCCAGCCAAACCGTGGCCGACGCCCACCAGGGCGTATCGGTGTACGGTGGCTTCACGGCAGCCCCAGCCAGCGGGCTCGAAGTGGCAGCTCGCGCCACCTTCAGCCGCTCGCGCAACCTGTACTTCTACCGCAATTCGCTAACCGATACCACCAAGTTTGACTTGGTGTACGACCAGGAGAGCATTGGCGTAACCAACGTGCACGCCGAGGTGCTGTACAGCGCCGCCGAAAAGGTGCGAGTAGGTCTTAAGGCTGACTTCAACCACTACGGCGTGAAGAACCTTGACCAGGCCTATGGGCGGCCCTCGTTCATCGGTACGCTCTACGGCACGTACAACGCCACCGACAAGCTGCTGCTCGGCGCCAACCTCTACTATTACGCGCCCAACTACGGCATCGGCTACCGCACCAACCTAGTGAATGGTCTTCCCGTTCAGGAGGTCATCAGCCGCCAAACTAACGCTGTCGTAGACCTTAGCTTGCGCGCTGATTACCGCATTACCCCAAAATTCAGCATCTTTGCAATGGGGAACAACCTCATCAACCGCCACTACCAGCGCTACCTGAACTACCAAAGCCAGGGTATCAACGTGATTGGCGGCGCCGCGTACAGCTTTTAGAATTATGAATTATGAATTAGAAATTATGAGTAATGCCTTTGCAATCAATGAGTTGCTAAGAGGCTAGTTCATAAAATCCAGTTCTATTCATAACTCATAATTTATAATTCATAATTAAAACGAAATGAATCTTTCCGACCACCTGCGCCCACTACTCCGCGAGCACGACTGCGTGATAATTCCGGATTTCGGGGGCCTCGTGGCCGAGTATGCACCGGCCCGCGTGCAACTCGCCGGCCGGCACTTACTAAGCCCACCTACCCGCCACGTAGCCTTTAACCAGGCTCTAACTCGCAACGACGGCTTGCTGCTCGACGCCCTGCGTCAGCACCTAGGGCTTTCGGCCGCCGAGGCTCGCGAGCAGCTACGCCAAGCCGTGGCCGCGCTGCGTCAGGAGCTACAAGCCCAGCAGCGCATCGAGTTGCCCGGTGTAGGGGTGTTTCGGCAGTTGGCGGGCCGCGGCTTGCAATTTGAATACACAGGAACCGACAACCTTTTTGCCGCCGCCTACGGGTTGCCCGAACTCACGGCGCACCCCATCGCTGTCATTGATGCCCGCCAGGCTCGCGAGCAGCAAGCGCAGCTAGTACCGCGCCTGCGGTCGGTAGCCACCCGCAACAATCGCGTGTCAGTAAGTCTCCTGAAGCGCGGTGGGGCCATTGGGCTAGCCGCAGGAGTGGTGGCAGGGGCCCTCTACCTGCTGTCGCTGCACCCGGCTGTAGTTCCCGTGGCCTGGCAAGGCTACTTGCCCCGCTGGGAGCAGGCGCACACTGCGCCCACGCCGCAACAGGCCGCCTTCGCTACCGTCAGCACCCCGACTGCGCCCATAATCGAAGCTTCGGAGAACGAGGAAAAAGTGGAAATGCCCACGGTGATACTCAAAACTGTGCCCGTGCCCGCCGCCGCTACTCCCGCGCCAATAACGCCAGCACCCGTTTCGGTGGTGGCTGCCCCCGCGGTAGTAGCCGTGGCCAAGCCGGCTGCGAAGCCCGTAGTAAGCATCAAGGATAGCAAGGCAGTGGCAGTTGCTCCCGCCGCTACTAAAACGACCACAGCCGTTGCTAGCCCTGTAAAAGAAGCCACTTCGGCCACTGCAATTAAAGCGCGCACCGGGCGTTTTTACATCATGGTAGCAGCGTACTCATCTTTGGCTCGTGCTGAGGAAGGTCGCTGCAACTTGGCCCACGCTGGCCGCCCTGCCAAAATCATTGCGCCTTATCCTGGCACGCGCTATTACCGCCTCACGGCCGCTGATTTTGCCGACCGCCCCACGGCGCTAGCTGCGGCCGCCCGCCTACGCCAAAACCCGCACCTCGACAAAGGCTTGTCAGTGATAGCTTATTAAGTACTGCAAGTTGCTAGTGACTACAGGTTAGCTACTAGCTCTTTATAAACGCTTCTGAAGCTAGTAGCCATTGGCTCTAGCTAACCGCTCCATTCCTTTCCGCTGCATGTCCGTTCTTCTGCTGCAAGCTTCTCCCGCCCTCACTACCGTCGCTACCGACACCGCCGCCGCCCAAGCCAATGCCATGGCCAGCGCGGAGCCCGGACTTTCGCTCATCGACCTAATTCTGCGGGGAGGCTGGATAATGCTGCCCATCTTCGCGCTGCTCATCGTCTCTATTTATATCATTGCCGAGCGCTACCTCACCATTCGTAGCGCAGGCGGCAACCCAGAGTCATTTATGACGGGCATTCGCTCGCTGATGGTAAAGGGCGACTTGCAGGGCGCTAAGCTCTATTGCGCTCAGAACCCGTCGCCGCTGGCTCGGATGGTAGAGAAGGGCCTGCGCCGCATCGGCTTGCCCATCACCGAGATTGAGGCCAGCGTGGAGAACGTAGGGAAAATTGAGATTGCCCGCCTCGAAAAGAACATCAGCATCCTAGGTATCATCGCCGGCATTGCGCCCATGCTCGGCTTCGTAGGTACGATTATCGGGGTTATTAAAATCTTCTATGCCATCTCCAGCAGTGGTGAGTTTGGTATCACGCAGATTGCCGGTGGTCTATACACTAAAATGGTAACGTCGGCGGCGGGTCTCATTGTGGGTATCATCGCCCACATTGGCTACCACTGGCTCAGCATCTTGGTCGAGCGCATGGTGTTTCGCATGGAAAACTCGGCCATCGAGTTCATGGATATTTTGCAAGACAATTAGTGTATGATGCTTAGCGCCTGGTGCATACGTTAGTAAAGCTTACCACCTAAAAGCCCAGGCACTAAGCACCAGGCACTAAGCACTAATTATGAATCTCTCCCGTCGCCGCCACGCTACTTCGCACGTCGAGACCAGCTCGATGAACGACATCATGTTCTTCCTGATGTTGTTTTTCCTGATTGTGTCTACGATGGTAAATCCTAATGTTATCAAGCTGCTGCTGCCCAATGCTAAGAGTAGCAAGCAGGTAATGAAGCAACCCATCACGGTGAGCATCAACGCAGCCGGCGAGTACTTTGTCAACAAAAAATCCGCTACTGCCGCTACCCTCGAACCCGAATTACGGGCCCTCATTCCGGCTGATGCCCCCGCCGACGCCCAGCCCACGGTAGTATTGCGCGTTGATGCTGGCTTGAATGTGCAAAAGCTGGTAGACGTACTGGAAATCGGCAACCGGTTGAAGATGAAAATGGTAATGGCGACGCAGTCGCAGCAAGCTGCCGGGAAGTAGTTGTGAGTTATGAGTAAGGGTTGAAGCAAGTAGCCGTCAACTTATCATTCATAATCCATACCTCATAATTTAAAAAGACATGGCCCTCGACTATCCCGAAGAGCACCGGCGAGAAGCCCTAGGTATCACGGCGGCTATCGTGCTGCTGCTAGCGCTCGTGTGCTTCTTTCTGAAATTTAGTGGCCCCAACCCGCCTCTGACTGCCCTGGGCGGCGATGGGGTAGAGTTGAACTACGGCCTCGACGAAGCAGGCTCGGGCGATGTACAGACGATGGCTACCGCCAATGCCTCGCCCAACCGCGAAGACTCGCGCCCGCCCGCGGCCCAGCCCGACCCCACGCCCCAACCCGCCCAGCCGCGAGCAGAGGCTACCCCAACTCCCCAACCTGCCGCCCAGGAAAAAGTAATTACCAGTGAGGCCGAAGACGCTGGCGCTACCGCGCCGCCCGTGGAGAAGCCAGTCACCAAGCCCGTTGAGCCCGTGCGCGAAACGCCCGCGCCGCCCAAGCCCCGTGAGCAGCCCCGCGCCCTGTACACCCCCAAAGGCAGCGCTACGGGTACTGCTGGTGGCAACGGCGTAGCTGGCTCCAGCAGCGCGCCCACCGGCAATAGCAATGGCGACCGCCCCGGCACGGTAGGCGACCAAGGCGACCGCAACGGCTCGCTCGATGCCAAGGCTCTTTATGGCGCGCCTGGCAGTGGAGGGAATGGCTCACGCCCCGGCAGCGGCGGCGGAGGCGGCCTCGAAATGAGCGGCTGGCGCTTCGATAGCACTCCCGTGGTAGAAGCCGTAGACGATAACCCCGGCGTCATTCGCTTTAAAATAAAAATCAGCAGCGATGGTGAGGTAGAAGCGGTTACCAAGGTGTCGGGCAACGTGTCGCCAGCGCAGGAGAAGCTTTGCCGCGACAAACTTCTCGACGCCAACTTTGTAAAAACTAACGCGGGCGCAGGGGGCGCGACAGGCTTTTATACCTTCCGCTTCTCCGTGCGCTAGTCGAAGCACTGACTACTAGATAAGGAGCAATGAGCAGCCGCTGGAAACTATATCCACGGGCCGTTCATTGCTCCTTCTTCATTACTAATTAGACATGACCTATCAAGAAACGCTAGCTTGGCTGTACGCACAACTACCGATGTACCAGCGAGTAGGGGCGGCTGGCTTCAAGAAAGGCTTGGGTAACACTGAAGCCCTGGCGGCGGCCCTAGGTAACCCCGAAACCAAGTTTCGGAGTGTGCACGTGGCGGGTACCAATGGCAAGGGCTCGTCATCACATATGCTGGCGGCGGTGCTGCAAAGCGCCGGATACAAAGTGGGCTTGTATACCTCGCCGCATCTGCGCGAATTCACCGAGCGCATTCGGGTAAATGGGCAGGAACTGGCCCCCGATTACTTAGTACAGTGGGTAGAAAATCACCGCCACTTGTTCGACGAAATCCAGCCCTCTTTTTTTGAGATGTGCGTGGCGTTGGCTTTTGATTACTTCGCTGCCGAGCAAGTGGACGTGGCTGTGGTAGAAGTAGGCCTAGGTGGCCGGCTCGACTCGACCAATATCATTACGCCGCTCGTTTCGCTCATCACCAATATTAGCTACGACCACCAGGCTATGCTGGGCGACACGCTGCCCGAAATTGCGGGCGAGAAAGCTGGTATCATCAAGCCCGGCCGGCCGGTGATCGTAAGCCAACGTCAGCCCGAAGTGGCGGCGGTATTTGAGCGCAAAGCCCAGCAGGAGGGAAGCTCACTTCTTTTTTCTGATACCCGCTACGAGGCTCGCCCGGCCACTGCTACCGCACCTGAGGCGAGCGCCGGCGTGCAGCTGCTAGACGTGCTACGCGACGGCCAATCCTATCTGCAACGTGTCGAGCTAGGCTTGCTCGGCGACTACCAGCGCCTCAACCTGCCGGGCGTACTTGCTACGCTGGATGAGTTGCGCTCGCAGGGCTTCACGATTCCGGAAGCTGTCCTGCGGCAAGGGCTACGCGACGTCACGCGCCTTACTGGCCTGCGTGGACGTTGGAGCATCCTAGGGCAACGCCCGCTGGTGGTGGCCGATACGGGACACAATGAAGCCGGGCTGCGGCTAGTGCTGGCGCAGCTGGCGCGGGTGCCGCACCAACAGTTGCACCTAGTCATCGGTACCGTTAATGACAAGGATGTGACAAAGGTGCTGGCCTTGCTGCCTCGCACAGCCACGTACTATTTCTGCCAGGCCGACATTCCGCGGGCTTTGCCGGCTGCTGAGTTGGCCGCGCTGGCCCAGGAGGCAGGGCTAGTAGGCCAAGTATACGGCCCGGTGCCCGTGGCCGTAGCCGCGGCCCGCGCCGCCGCTGGGCCCGACGATGTAGTCTTTATTGGGGGTAGCACCTTCGTGGTAGCCGAAGTAGCCGAGCTCTACACCTAGGTCCGGATAGGGGGCAACGCGGCGCGAAGCGTAGTTTTGCAGTCATTTTTTCGCTGCAATTTCGCTTACTGTGCCTCGCATCAAACTCCAGCGCTTCGCTGAAAACGCCAACCGCCCCGACATCATTGAGCCGGGCAAAGAAAACTTTGGCCACTTAGCGGGCAACTGGGCAGCCGATTTCTTTCAGAATACCCAGCCCCTAGTGCTCGAAGTAGGCTGCGGCAAGGGCGAATACACCGTGGGCTTGGCTCAGCAGCACCCCGAGCAAAATTTCCTAGGTCTCGACATCAAGGGCGAGCGTATCTGGCGGGGTAGCACCCGCGCCCAAGCTCTGGGTCTCCGTAATGTAGGTTTTCTGCGCATCCTGGCGCACCAGCTCGCCGACCACTTTGCGCCCGGCGAGCTGAGTGAAGTCTGGATAACCTTCCCCGACCCGCGGCCCCGCGACCGCGACATTAAGCGCCGCCTCACGGCGCCACGCTTTCTGGACCTTTACCAGCGGCTGTTGGCGCCCAGCGGCGTAGCCCAGCTCAAGACCGATAGCGAAGGCCTATTTGACTACACAATGGAAGTACTTGCTAGCCGGCCCGGCGCTACTATTGAGGTAGCCACCCGCGACCTCTACGCCGAAACTGACCCGGCCTTTGCCGCCGCGCAGGCTATTCAAACACACTTCGAGGGCAAGTACCGGGCCGTGGGGGTACCTATCAAGTACGTGCGGTTTCGACTCAGCTAGGTAGCGGTTTCTATCTTAGGTCCCGTTATGGAGCTCGTTATTATTGATACGCTGCCGCTCTTTCCCGAGCTAGACCGCCTGCTGCTAGAACTGCTTCGGGGCCTGCAACCTGCCGACTGGGACCTGCCCACCGTGGCCGGCCAATGGCGCGTGCGCGACGTAGCCCTACACCTGCTCGATGGCAACTTGCGCAGCGTGTCGATGCTGCGCGATGGACACTTTGCGGGGCCTGGCCCGGCCAGCGCGACCCCGGCCGATGTAGTAGCTTATCTCAACCAACTTAATCAGCGCTGGGTAGCTGCTACCCAGCGCCTGAGTCCGGCTGTCGTTATGGACTTGCTGGCGCATAGTGGGCCGCCTTACTACGCGTACCTAGCCACGCTCGACCCGCAGGCCCCGGCTACGTTTGCCGTGGGCTGGGCGGGCGAGGCGGAATCGGCCAACTGGTTTCACATTGCCCGCGACTACACCGAGAAGTGGCACCACCAGCAGCAGATTCGGCACGCGGTGGGGCAGGAGGCGGCGCTCTACGAGCCGGCGCTGTACCGGCCCTACCTGGCTACCAGCGTGCGGGCCTTGCCCCACCGGCTGCACCACGTGGCTGCGGTGCCCGGCGAGCGGGTGCGCTTTGAGGTGACGGGTGCCGGTGGGGGCTGCTGGCTGCTGTACCGCGAGCCAACGGGCTGGATAATCAACCCCGAAGCCGTGGCCGAACCCGACGCGGCCCCGGTCCGGGCGCACGTGACGGTGGCCGGACCGGTAGCCTGGCGGTTGTTTTCAAAAAACATCAGCCTTGCTGATGCGCTGCCTGATGTGGAGCTGACCGGCGACCAGCAGCTCGGGCAGTGGCTGCTGGGCGCGGTAGCCGTCATGGCCTAGGTAGGGCGCGTTGCCGCCCGGGGCCTAGGCCTCTTCGAGCGCTTCAAACACGGCTTCCAGCTCCGTGAAGTCGCGCAGGCCGGGCTTTATTTCGTCGCCACCTTCCAGGATTAGGCCGGCTGGGTGCACGTGCTGGGCAGTTTCGGCCGCCTGGGTAGGGTCGGTGGGGCCGGCCAGCCATAGGGGGGCCTGCTGGGCCAGCTCATGCCAGTAGGCGTAGTCGGCCGGGTAGGGCTCGGGCGAGGTGGTGAAGAAGGCGAAGCCAGCGGGCAGCGCCTCGGTAAGGTCGGCAATGGCCGCAGCATAGTGCTCCTGATGGATGAGCAGGCTGGCCGGCACTTCCACCAGCGCCGGCACGGCCAACCCCTGCGGCCAGGCCTGGCGTGTGCGGTCGAGGCGCAGGAGCACCCCCGTCAGCCCACATTCTTCGACTAGCCGATTAATCTCGGGACCAGCCACGTGGCCAAATTCGCCGATGATGTCCACGCCGGCCACCCAGCCGGCCAACTCGCGAGCCGTGGCCGCGTCTACCGCGCCGGGCAGGGTAGTATCGAGCGTGAAAATGAGGCCCTGGGCGCCCATGCCCGCGCAGTAGCGAGCGTCGGACAGGTTATTGATGCCGCGCACGAGCACGGGAAGAGCTAAAGACATGTGGTCAAGTAACGATGAGCAGAGAACAAGGCCTCGTCGGGTAAGCACGGTGGCCTTGGGGTGCAAAGTTGGCTCCGGCAAATGATTTGTAGGGTAAACAGCTCATTGTTCCTTGCTCGTTGTTAATTTTGCAGTTGGCCCCAGCCGGAACGTTCACTTCCCTGGGTGGGTTAGCCACTTTCATGGAAAATACTCCGACCAAAGGCCGCGTTCTCGTGGCCATGAGTGGCGGCATCGACTCGTCGGTAGCCGCCGTGCTGCTGCACGAAGCCGGCTACGAAGTAGTGGGCATGACAATGAAAACCTGGGACTATGCTAGCGCCGGCGGCTCAAAAAAGGAGACCGGCTGCTGCTCGCTCGACAGCATCAATGATGCCCGCGACATTGCTGTACGCCTAGGCTTCCCGCACTATATTATTGATATTCGCGACGAGTTTGGCGATTTTGTCATCGACAACTTCACCGAGGAATACCTCGCCGGCCGCACGCCCAACCCTTGCGTGCTCTGCAATACCCACATCAAGTGGGATGCCCTGCTGCGCCGGGCCGATATGCTGGGCTGCCAGTACATTGCCACCGGCCACTACGCCCAAATCCGGCAGGATGCCGACACCGGGCGCTTTGTAGTGAGCAAGGGCCTCGATGAAAATAAAGACCAGAGCTACGCCTTGTGGGGTGTGACGCAGCAAAGCCTGAGCCGCACGCTGTTTCCCCTAGGGGCAATGCGCAAAACTGAGATTTACGACGAGGCTCGTCGTCGTGGCTTCACGGCCTTGGTCAACAAGACCGAGAGCTACGAAATCTGCTTTATCCCCGACAATGACTACCGGGGCTTTCTGCGGCGGCGCGTGCCGGGGCTAGAAGCACGCGTGGCCGGTGGCCGCTTTGTGCTGGCCGATGGCACCGACCTGGGCCGCCACGAAGGTTACCCGTTCTACACCATCGGGCAGCGTAAGGGATTGGGTATTGCCCTAGGGTTCCCGGCCTACGTGGTAGCCATTCGGCCCGATACCAACGAGGTTGTGTTGGGTAATTACGATGAGTTGGCCAGTTCCTTCACCACCGTGCACAAGCTTAACATGGGCAAGCTCGGGAGCCTCGAAGGCCGTGGCCTGGTGCCGGCCGTGGTGAAAGTGCGCTACCACCACGCCGGCTCGCCGGCTTTTCTGGAGCAGGTCGAGGATAAAATTAATATCTACTTCACCGAGCCGGTGCACGCCATCACGCCCGGCCAGGCGGCCGTATTTTACGACGGCGACGACGTGCTGGGCGGCGGCTGGATAACACGCCACGTCATCGGCGAAGTACCGCAGGCACAGGTAGCCGAGGCTCTGGCTTAGGTCCTTTGGAAGAGCAGGTAGGGGGCAAGGCGAGCTGCTTGCTAGCTTTGCCCCCGAGCTTGGCTTCCTGGCAGCCAGGCAATTTATTTAATGCTATACTATCGAACTATGATGCTACGTTTTCGCTATTTAGTACCTAGGGCACTGGGGGGAGTTACTCTGCTGGCCGCGGGGGCCTTCCTGGAAGGCTGCCGCAACGAATCGGTAATACCCACGCCGGTTGTCGATTATTATCCGCTGGAGGTGGGTACCTACCGCGCCTACGCCGTGAGCGACACGTTGTGGAGCAAGGGCGTGGCAACCCCCGCCAACTACCAGCTGCGCGAAGCTGTGACGGAAAAGTTTACGGATGCAGCAGGTAAAACGGCTTACCGCGTAGTGCGTGCCCGCCGCGTGAGCGGTACCGATGCCTGGGCCGACGATAGCGTGCTGGTGGTGCAGCCCCAGCCGCAGGCCATTCTGCTGACGTACAACAACGTGCGTACCGTTGAGCTGATTTATCCGCTGCGGGCCAGCAAAACCTGGAAAAAATATGCGTTCACTACCGACCGAGTCGATAGCGTACGGGCCTTCGATGCCAGCGTGGAGCAACCTTTTACCACACCCGGCGCCGCGCCCAAAACCTACGCCACCACCGCTATCGTCCGCGACTTGCAGCCCATCGAAGCCAATGATGGCCTGCTGCGGCGGGGCGGCTACCTGCAGGTGTTTGCCCAAGGCGTGGGCCCGGTGCTGCGCCGCCGCTACGCCTACGAAACCTTTTACACAACCACTAACGGAGCTTCGGTTATTACGCCGACCGTCATCCAGGTGGGCCGCTCGCGCCTAGAGGTGCTCATCGATAGTGGGAAGCTGTAAGCGGCATTTCGGCTTAATCAAGGTTTGTTGGTGGGTATAGGTGCCGGAAGCAAGCTAGGCTAGAGGATAACATACAAGCCTGCTTGTCGGGCGCGCTGGGTAAAAGTGTGGCCTGCACGAAGAGTCTCGGTCTGATTATCCTGCCCGGCGGTGGGGGCTAGTAGCCGGGATAAAGCGAAAAGAGGTCTACCTTGGCGGTACCGTTTTGCTAGCTACCTAGGGTGCTGCGGGAATTTCTAGGGGGCTTCCCGTGTAGCACCTGCTGGTTATCACCCAAAGCATAAGCTGTTTTCCTGCCTGTTATTCTATGCGGACCCGCCTTCGGCGACATGCGCGCCAAATCAAAGTCATTGTTTACAAAGAGACACTGTTTGACTACAAAGAGCACCTGTGGACCTTTCTAGGGGCTTTTCTGGGCATTGGGCTGCTGGGGCTACTAGGCCGCTCGTGGCTGGCCCCGGCCGATGCGCCACTGCTCATCGGCTCGTTCGGAGCCTCGTCGGTGCTGATTTATGGGGTCATAAATAGCCCGTTGGCCCAGCCGCGCAATCTGGTAGGAGGGCACGTACTCAGTGCCTGCATTGGCGTGACGGTGTATCACCTGCTGCCCCAAGAACTGTGGCTGGCGGGCGCGCTGGCCGTAGCGCTGGCCATCGTGGGCATGCAAATTACCAAAACCCTGCACCCACCGGGCGGGGCCACGGCGTTGATTGCCGTTATCGGCTCGCCGCAGCTGAAGGCCCTGGGCTACTGGTATGTGCTGGTGCCGGTGCTAGCGGGCGTATTACTGCTGCTGCTGGTGGCCGTGGTGGTCAATAACCTCACGCCCACGCGCCAGTACCCGGCCAATAAGTACTGGTACCGCTTCTGGCAGCGCACCTATTAAGGTAGCGCGGGTTCGCAAAACGGCGGGTGCCATCCTCAGCGGCGGTAGTAGCCTGGCCGATGGCCCTGGGTTGGAATGCCACCTTGGCGCCTTGGCTGCCGCGAACTACCTAGGGCGGGCTACTGTCTGGCTACTGGCACTTGGCCCGCGCTAACTTGCTGCTTCCTACTTTACCGCTTCTATGAAATACTCTTTTTGGCTGGCTACGGCGCTGCTGCTGGGCGTGCTAAGTCCGCCCGCTTGGGCGCAGGGCACGGTGCGCCGCCACCTAATTTATTTTCAGGATAAAACCGGCACGCCGTACGCAGTAAGCCAGCCGCAGGCCTTTCTGTCGGCGCGAGCGCTGGCGCGGCGTAGCCGCCAGGGCATTGCCGTGCGCCCGCGCGACTTGCCCGTGAACCCAGCTTACGTGGCCCAGGTCCGGGCCGTGAGTGGTAGCCCGCAGGTGCGCTACACCTCACGCTGGCTCAATGCCGCGGTGGTAGCCTGCGACTCGGCCACCCTAGGGCGCATTTACCAGCTGCCCAGCGTGAAGGGTGGCCAGACCCTGAGCCGGCTGCCCGAAGTGCCGCGCCCCGCCCCGGCGCCGGCAGTGGCCCCGCCCGCCCGCACTACGGCCGAGGCCCGTGCTACCTACGGCAAGGCTTACGCTCAGAATGAGCTCATTGGGGCGGTGGCTATGCACAAGGCGGGCTACCAAGGCGAGGGCATGCAGATTGCCGTGTTCGACGCGGGCTTTCCGGGTGCCAACCAAATTGGAGCCTTGCAACTGATGCAGCAGCAGGGCCGGGTGGCCGGCACCCGCAACTTCGTGGATGGCGGTACCAGTGTGTACCAGCGCAATAGCCACGGCACCAACTGCCTCGGGCTAATAGGTGGCGAACTGCCGGGTACCTACGTGGGCACGGCGCCGCACGCTACCTTTCACTTGTGCATTACCGAAGATGTGGCTAGTGAATATCCGGTAGAAGAAGCCAACTGGCTGGCCGCCGCCGAGTATGCCGACTCGGCTGGTGTCGATGTCATTAGCTCGTCCTTGGGCTACAATACTTTTGACCGGCCCGCCGTGTCGTACACCTACGCGGACCTCAACGGGCGCACGGCCATCAGTAGCCTGGCTGCCCTAGGAGCCGCGCGAGCGGGCATGATAGTGGTCAACTCGGCCGGTAACGACGGAAACAACTCTTGGCGCTACATCGCCGTGCCGGCCGATGCCGATAGCATTGTTACGGTAGGGGCGGTGGACTCGCTGCGGCAGCACGCCAGCTTCAGTTCCTACGGCCCCACCGCCGATGGGCGCATCAAGCCTACGCTGTCAGCCATGGGCGTGGCTTCGGCCGTGCTCTCGGCCACGGGTAGTATTTCGCGGGGCAATGGTACCTCCTACGCCTGTCCCGAGCTCGCCGGATTAGTAGCAGGCTTTTGGCAGGCCAATCCCACGCTCACGGCCCAGCAGGTGATTGCGGCGCTCTGCCGGTCGGCCTCGCAGGCTCAGGCGCCCGACAACACCCTTGGCTACGGCATCCCTAATTTTGTGACGGCCTACAACCTGCTGAACCCCAGCACGCCGCTCGCCACGACCCCCGCGGCCAGCGGCGCTCGGCTCGGCATTTACCCCAACCCCAGTCGCACCGGCGAGTTAACCCTGGTCTTGCCGCCCGCCTTACAGCGCCAGGCACTGCGGGTGCGGGTGCTCGATACTAAGGGTGCCCTAGTAGTAGAGCGTAGCCTGCCGGCCCAAGCCGCGGCCGAGGTGCCGCTGCGGCCCACTCGCCAACTGGCCCCCGGTACGTACCAGTGCGTGGTGCAACCGCTGGCCGGCGGAGCGCCCCAGGTGGTACGCTTCACGCAGCAGTAAGCGGTACGCAAGCCATTGCAGGCCGTGGCGGGTAAGTTTGCACGGCCGGCTGCCAAGCCCACGCAGCAGTAAACTAGCGCACTTGGCACTTGCTCCACTAGGGTAGTTATTTTGCTAATAAAAATTGCTTTATTTAGCTAAAAATATTGGCTATTTGCGGCATTTTTCGTACCTTTAAGCCGTAATAAAACACGCTTCTCTCATGGTTCAGATGATGACCACCAAGCGCATTGGGCGCCGCCAGTTTCACTTCACGGTGGAGGGCAAAAACTTTCACGAAGTAGTAGCTGAATACGAGCGCTTGAGCTTTCCCGACGTGGGTGCCTGCGGCCTCTGCGGCTCCGATAACTTAGACTTAAGCAGCCGCGTGGCGCAGGGTAAATTCAAGTATACATCTATAAAGTGCCGCGACTGCAAAGGGGACCTCACCTTCGGCAAAATGCAGGAAGACGAGAATACCTACTTCTTGCGCCGCAAGGAAACCGGCGAGCTCGACTGGCGCGCCTTCGAAAAGAAGGCCGATTAACGCTAGTCTCCCATTAAAATTCGCCTTCTTCGCGTTCAGAAGCCGGCTGCTGGCAAGGTGTCCGGCAGCCGGCTTCGTACTTTTGCCCGTTGTGGGTTTGTGTGAGCGCTTTTCTTCTGACTTATCTTTTTTTACTCTGTGAATATTAAGCCCGGCCGCCGCCACGAGCCTTTGCTGGCTCCCTCACTGCTCGCCAGTGACCTGGCCAACATACAAGCCACCGCCGAAACGCTGGCTGGCGCCGAAGCCGACTGGCTGCACTTCGACGTGATGGACGGCCGCTTTGTGCCCAACATCTCTTTCGGCCTGCCCGTGCTCGAAGCCCTGCGCCCCCACGCCCGCCAGCCCATCGACGTGCACCTGATGATAGAGCACCCGGAGGATTATTTGGCAGCTTTCCGCGATGCGGGGGCTACTAATATTACGGTGCACTACGAAGCTTGCCCGCACCTGCACCGGGTGGTGGAGCAAATCAAGAGCCTGGGCTGCACGGCCGGCGTGGCCCTGAACCCCGCCACGCCCATCAGCCTGCTCGAAGACATCGCGGCTGACCTCGACGTGGTGCTTATCATGTCGGTAAATCCCGGCTTCGGGGGGCAAACCTTTATTCCGAATACCCTGCGCAAAGTGGCGGCTCTCAAGGACCTGCTGCTCGACCAGGGCTCGGGCGCGCTCATCGAGGTTGATGGGGGCGTGAATGCCGCCAATGCCGGTCCGCTAGTGGAGGCCGGGGCCGATGTGCTGGTAGCCGGCAGCTTCGTGTTTAAATCGCCCGGTGGGCCGGTGCCTACGCTGGCCAGCCTGCGCAAGAAGCTGCGCCAAGTGGTAGAGTCGAGCGCTAAGTAGAGGCTAGCTGCCCCACCTAGGTGGGGCAGCTAGTTGGGTTACTGTTTTATTAGCCAGCCGTTTAAGTTGAAGCAGCGCGTACTACTTATTTGGGTGTTAGGAGGCTTGGCCGCGGTACCTAGGACCAGCTACGGCCAGCAAGTGCCGCCTGCGGCCAGCGGGCCCCGCGCGGCCTTGCTCACCCTGACGGGGACCGTGCGCGATGCCCTAGGTCAACCGCTAGAGCTAGTGGTGGTGAGCATCGAAGGCCAGCCCGGTGGGGCTACCACCACGGCGCAAGGCAGCTTTACGCTGCGCCTAACCAAGCCCGTAGGGGAAGAGGCCATGGTGCTGGTGGCCCGCCGCCTAGGGTACCAAACGGTCCGCCAGCCGCTGCGGCTGCCCGCCGATGCTGGCCAGCCTCTACGCCTGGTGCTTCAGCCCGACGCGAAAACCCTCACCGACGTGACAGTGCGCGCCCGCGCCACCGACGCCGACACGCGCGAGCAGGCCAGCCTTATTCAGCTCGACCCTACTACGGCCAAGGTGCTGCCCTCGCCCTTCGGAGACTTCAACGCCATTCTCAAAACGCTGCCGGGCGTGGTCAGCAACAACGAGCTGACCAGCACCTACAACGTGCGCGGCGGCAACTATGACGAAAACCTGCTCTACGTCAATGGCTTTGAGGTATATCGGCCATTTCTGGTGACGCAGGCGCAGCAGGAGGGGTTGAGCTTCATCAACCCCGACTTGGTGCAGAAAGTCGATTTCAGCACCGGCGGCTGGCAGCCTAAGTACGGCGACAAGCTTTCGTCGGTGCTCGATATTCAGTATAAGGAGCCGGCCAAGTTTGCGGCCTCGGCCACGGCCAGCTTGGTGGGCGGCGCGGCCCACGCAGAGGCCCGCTCGGCCAACGGCCGCGTGAGCTACCTAGGGGGCGTGCGCTACAAGAATGCCCAGTACGTGCTCAACTCGCTGCGCCAGAACCAGGGCCAGTACAACCCCACGTTTTACGACGCGCAGGCCTACGTTAATATTGGCCTTGGTAAGAAGGATGGCGATTTGCAAAAAACCAGCTTAGGGGTGCTGGGGGTGCTCGCGCACAACGATTATCGCTTCGTGCCTAATACCGGGCAGGTCACGTTTTCGACGGGCGGCTCGCAGTTTACCCGCGTCAACATCTACTACGATGGCCGCGAGCGAATGCAATACGACACCTACCAGGGGGGGCTGAACCTGCGGCACAATTTTCACCCCGGCTTGCAAGTCGAGTTGTTGGGCTCGGCGCTGCTCACGCGCGAGTTTGAGTTTCGCGACGTAGAGGCGTCCTACCGGTTTTCGGAGGTCAACAACGACCCCGCCAGCCCCGACTACAACCAGCCGGTGCGCACGCGGGATATTGGCTCGTCGTTCAACCATTCGCGCAACAACCTCACGGCCCGCATCTTTACGGCCGAGCTGCGCGGGCGCTGGAACCCTGGCGGCGACCCCCTAGGTGCCCACACCATCCGTTGGGGGGTGAAAACGGGTCACGAACGCATTCACGACCAACTCGACGAGTACAGCTTTGCTGACTCGGCCGACTACGTGCCCGATAGTCGCCGCACCCGCCTCGCCACCGACCTCACGCTCGAAAGCCAGCGCACCCAGGGCTATGTGCAGCACACCTGGCAAATCGATTCGCTCAAGACCCTGACCTACGGCTTGCGCGGGCACTACTGGTCGGTCAATCAACAGTTTGTGTTGAGTCCTAGGGTGCAGTTTGCGGCCCGCAGCCGCCGTCACCCCGAGCGCAGTTGGAAGCTGGCGGCCGGCCTCTACGCCCAGCCGCCCTTCTACCGCGAGCTGCGCAACTTCCAGGGCGTGCTCAATCCCGAGCTGCGGGCGCAGCGCTCGCTGCACTTGGTGGTGGGCCGCCAGACGGAACTGCACCTGATGAACCGGCCATTTCGCCTCAGCACCGAGGCCTACTACAAGCGCCTCACCGACGTCATTCCCTACGAGGTCGATAATGTGCGCCTGCGTTATTACGCCAACAACAACCTGACTGCCTACGCGGCCGGCTTCGAAACCCGTCTCAGCGGCGAGTTTGTGAAGGGCGTCGAGTCGTGGCTGAGCCTAGGGCTGCTTACTACGCGCGAAAAGGGTGACACCACCGCCATCTATGACCCCAATACAGGCAAGCGCACTGGTTTCGAAACCCTAGGGTACATCCGGCGACCCCAGGACCAGCGCCTCACGGCCAGCATCTTCTTCCAAGACCACCTGCCTGATAATCCCTCGGTGCGTGGCTACGTCAACTTGGTGTTCGGCACCGGCCTGCCCTTCAGCCCGCCCGGCCTGCCGCAGTATCGCGGCGACCAGGCTATCACCCGGCCTTATCAGCGCGTCGATATTGGCTTCTCCAAAGTGGTAAGTCTGCGCAATGCCCCCAAACCCCACGTATACTCGCTCGAAAGCCTGTGGATAGGATTAGAGATACTCAATATTCTAGGGGCCAACAATGTGGCGGGCTACAGCTATTTGCAGGACGTGAGTGGTAGGACCTATGCCGTACCCAGCTACCTCTCGCAGCGCGTCGTGAATCTGCGGGCGATAGCGCGTTTTTAGGGGAGAGGAAATAACAGTTGCTTTTGGCTAGTTTATTGGTGAGAAAGTTTGCAATTGAGGTTCTGAGTAGAAGCAATTAAGTTGGTTTTTTACGACTACTCAGCTTATGCCAAAGGCCAATTTTCTTAATTCTATTAAAACAGCAAAGCCTTTGTAAGATGACTTCCTACAGTGTAATGACTAAAATCCACATTTGGGCAGGTGTGACTTCTCAAAGCGCTGAAGATTTTCAGCAATACTTTGAAATCAATACTGTTGACCGAGATGCTGGAATTGGTGCTAGTCAATTTGACAAAGACGTAAATATGAATTGGTATGATGATGATTTGATAGGTGTATACTATAGTGATGCCGATGATTTAAATACAGCATTAGATATGCTCCCTATTTCGGTGAATGCTTTAGCAGTAATTCGTGCTACTTGTATCGAGAAAGGTATGAATAAGGTAAATGCTTTGTTTTATTACGAGGATGCAGAGTTGGAAATTAAGGACCGTGATAAAAAATACAATGGATTAACTTACATTGGGGTATTTGATAATTAACTATTCTAGCTAATTGCGCTACTACACTAGCGCTAGTTTACCCCCATGAAACGCTTGTTGCTGCTGCCCGGCTATCTCGAAGACGGCACCATCTTCGATACCCTGCGGCCCCTGCTGCCGCCCGCCAAGGTGGAAGTTATAGAGCTAGAACCTGCCCTGGCACAGTGGGTACCTAGGGGCCCCGTCAGCGCCACCACGTTTGCCCGGTACCTAGCCGAGCGCTACGGTATCGGGCCCGCCGATGTGGTGATTGGCCACTCGATGGGCGGCTGGATTGCCGCTCACGTGAAGGCTGAAACTGGCGCCACTGCTGTCTTACTCAGTTCTTTTACCGACCAGCACAAGGTGGTGGCCGCCTCGCGCAACCCGGTGTTGCTGCGGCTCTATGCCTACCTAGGGCTCGGGCGCAACCGCTGGCTGCGCGAGCGCGCCAAGCGCCAGTATAAGTTTGAGGAGTCGCGGGGGCTCTACGCCCAGCTGGCCGATGGTATGGTGCGGATTCCGCGCCGCTACGTGCACCAGCAGCTACAAGTATTATTTGCCCCGGTGCCGCCCCTAGGGGTATTGCCCGAGCTACGGGTGCACGCCTTGGCCGACAATGTAGTGCTGCCGCCCGACGAGCCATTCCTGGAAATTCCCGGCGACCACTTCGCGCATTACTATTACCCGGAGCTAGTAGCCGCCGCCATCAGGCCGTTGCTAAGTTGAGGGTACAACTCAGCTATTAAGCTTGCCACTCCTTATAAAGGGTCTTGCTTGATGCGGGGGTCGAAGATAAAATCTTCGGTGCTCAGCAGCTTCACCTGGCTGAAGTCGGGGTGGCCGGTATTGAGTAGGTAGTTTGCTTCGGAGGCGATAATGGCCGAGGGCACTTTGAGCACGGCACTGCGGCGTAACTGGTACCACGCGCTCCCGATTTCCTGGCACTGCGGGTAGCTCGTGACCTGCTGCCAGTCGGGGGGCAGCATCGCGGCGGGCACTTCTTCGATGAGTACCTGGTCGGGGATGTCGAGCCGCATCAGCTTGAAGGGCGCCTGCAAGCCCTCGGCGCCCCGGTGGACCACGTTTTCGAGGCAGGCCAGCGAAGCCGTAGCCGCGGTATAGATTATGTATTGTCCCGCCGTATTCCAGCGGTTGGCCACGCCCGAAGCGGTGAGGATTTGGGCATACCTAGGGGCCGAAATGCGAAATACCTCCACCGTTACGCCAAGTCGCCGTAGGCAATGCGGGTGAGTTCGTCGGCCACCAGGTCGATGCCGCCGCCGGTGTAGAATAAGTCTATGGGCAGTTTACCCGCCAGGCCGTATGCGGGTTTTTGGAGCCAGCGGGTAAAGGATTCGGCATCGCCAAATACCTCGCGGCCTAGTTCAGCCACTTGCGCCAACTTAAGTAGCTGCTCGCTCTTCGGAGCGTCGAGCAGCTTGTCTTCCTGCTGGTAGTGGCGAAACGTCTTGGTGGTGATACCTAATATATCCGCCATCTGCGTGGCATCCAGCCCTAGGTTACTACTAATAGCCTGCGCCTTCACGGCCGGCAGCCCCTGTTGTGCCAACATCACCAGTCGCAAAGCATCGTGCGAAGCCTCCGGTGACCCGAATAGCTCCAGGATAAAAGCCGAAACGTTTTCCTGTTTCCTGGTTTCGAAGGCGAAGGGGACAACTTGCATGGCAATGAGGCTAAAGGGCGGCAACAAAGTAAGGGAATTTTTTCCTTTAAACCGAGAAAAACTTCTTTAGGTTTGCTAAGTAGCGTTTACTAGCCTAAAAGCACTTTTTACCGACCCTCCGCGAGTATTAAGCACGTTTGACGGTAGCTAAGCCTTTTATGATTTTGCTCCATCGTTCTATGAAGTCAGTTGGCTGCATATAGAAGATAGACCAATCATTAGACTTGAGTTTCGGTAAAAATTTAAATGAATGCCCATCCTTGAAGCACATTTCCAGTGGCTTCCCATGAGCCGCTACTGGCTCGATAGAAACAAAATACGTGGTTGAGTAACTGACTGGCTGACTAAAGATGCGGGTTAGCAGGAGGGTATTGCTAGTAAGCGTAATCTGATAGAAGGTAAGACGATGAACAGTTCTGCCAATTACCAGCAAGCTCCATAAAACATACATTGCTGCTGGCCAGAGCTCATCCGATATTCCAACCATCAGCAGTGTTAATACTAACAGGATGAAGCAACCACCTAAGGTAATATAGGTAGTGGTAGGAGAGTCAGCGGATAGGTACTGTTTCATGCTTTAAAAGTAACGAAACATAGATTTCCTTCCTTGAATTTGCCTAAGTTCCCCGGCGACCGCTTACCTTTGACCCGTTATGATGTTCAACGCTCGTCGCGCTACGCCCGTGCTTACTGCCGCTCCGCTGGCCCCGCTTAGGGGTTGGGGCGTTGCCGTGCATCACCACCACCATCTGTAGGGGACCGGGCAACCGGGCTGGCCGCTCTCTCGTAGCCCCGCCAGCCGCTCGCGTCTCCGCCACCGCCCCGCCGTGCGCCGGGAAATAACTTTTTCTTCGTTTGGGTATTTACGGATGGGCTGCCGCTGGGTCAATACCCTAGGCGCATCGTCCAGTTTCGCTTTTGCCCGCTCGCGGGCCGGGGCTCTTTCTTTCTCATGCTGCGTTTAGCCATTCAAAAGTCCGGCCGCTTGTCGGAGGACTCCCTCCAACTCATCCGCGAATGCGGCATCAGCTTCGTTTCGTCTTCCTATAAACTGAAGGTCGAGGCCAGCAATTTCCCCCTGGAAATTCTTTACCTGCGCGATGATGACATCCCGGGCTACGTGCAAGACGGGGTGGCCGACCTAGGTATCGTGGGCCAGAATGTCCTGGTCGAAGCCGGGGGTGCCGCCCTCGAAGTGGAAGCCCTAGGCTTCAGCAAGTGCCGCCTGAGCTTGGCCGTGCCGCGGGGCGCCGAGTACAACTCGGTAGCCGACTTGCAGGGTAAGAACATTGCTACGTCGTATCCTAAGCTGCTGGGCGACTACCTGGCGGGCCAAGGCGTGCAGGCCCACTTGCACACCATCAGCGGCTCGGTGGAAATTGCTCCGAGCATTGGTTTGGCCGAGGCCATCTGCGACATTGTGAGCAGTGGCTCGACGCTGCTCGGCAACGGCCTGCGCGAGGTCGAAACCATCTTCCGCTCGGAGGCGGTGCTTATTGCGGCCCCCAACCTGAGCGTGGAAAAGCAAGAGTTGCTCGACCAGTTGCGCTTCCGCATGCAGGCCGTGCGCCGGGCCCAGCGCTCGAAGTACATCGTGCTCAATGCACCACTGGCCGCTCTCGATGCTGTAAAGGCGCTGCTGCCGGGTATCAAGTCGCCCACCGTGACGCCGCTGGCCGAAGAAGGCTGGGTGTCGGTGCAGTCGGTAGTAGAGGAAGATAAATTTTGGCACATCGCCGGCGAGCTACGTGCTATTGGGGCCGAGGGCATCCTGGTGTTGCCAATTGAAAAGTGGGTGGGGTAAGTCGTGCCTGGTGCTTGGTGTTTGGTGCCTAGGTTGTAAAACCTTTGGCTAAGCACTAGGCACTGTGCACCAAGCACTAAAAACAAATGCAGATTTTCCGTAATCCCGCCCCGGCCGAGTGGCCTGCCCTTCAGCAGCGCCCGCTGGCCGACAGCAACGCGGCCATCTTGGCCCGCGCCGCCGAGATTTTTGACGACGTAGCCCAGCGCGGCGACGAGGCCCTGCGCCAGTACGCCGCCCAGTTCGACGGCGTACCTGACCTAGGTGCGCTGCGCGTGAGTGCCGAAGAGCTGGCTGCCGGGGCCGCCCAGGTGCCCGCCGAGCTGCAAGCCGCCATTCGGCAAGCGCGCCAGAACATTGAGAAATTTCACGCGGCCCAGCGCCCCGCCGCCGTGGAGGCCGAGGTGGAGACCATGCCGGGCGTGCGCTGCTGGCGCCGCAGCGTGGCCGTGCCGCGGGTGGGGCTCTACATTCCGGGGGGCTCGGCGCCGCTTTTCTCTACCTTATTAATGCTGGGCGTGCCGGCCAAGCTGGCGGGCTGCCGCGAGATTGTGCTGTGCACCCCGCCCGGCCGGGGCGACGGGCAGATTGCGCCCGCGATTCTGTTCGCCGCCCAGGAGCTAGGGCTGACTACTATTATTAAGGCGGGTGGGGCGCAAGCCGTGGCCGCCCTTACCGTGGGCACGGCCTCCGTGCCGGCTGTAGATAAGATTTTTGGCCCCGGTAACCGCTACGTAACTGCTGCCAAGCAACTGGCGGCTCAGCGCGGCGTGGCGATTGACATGCCCGCTGGCCCCTCGGAAGTACTTGTTATTGCGGATGCCAGCGCCAACCCAGCTTTCGTAGCGGCCGATTTGCTTTCGCAGGCCGAGCACGGCCCCGACTCGCAAGTGGTGCTGCTGACCGATTCGGAAGCTATTCTACAAGGAGTAGTAACCGAGCTAGAGCGCCAGCTGCCGCTGCTGCCCCGCGCCGAAATCGCCCGCCAGGCGTTGGCCGAGAGCCGGGCCATTTTGCTGCCCGACGTAACTACTATGCTCGACTTTAGCAACCAGTACGCGCCCGAGCACCTCATTCTGGCCGTGGCCGCTCCCGAGGACCTGGCCGCTGCTATCTACAACGCGGGTTCTGTATTCATGGGTCACTTCACGCCCGAAGCCGTGGGCGACTACGCCTCGGGTACCAACCACACGCTGCCCACCGGCGGCTACGCCCGGGCCTACAGCGGGGTGTCGCTCGATTCCTTCTACAAGAAAATCACGTTTCAGCAGCTCGCGCCCCACGGCTTGACCGCCCTAGCCCCCGTAGTAGAGGCGATGGCCGAAGCCGAAGGCCTGCGCGCTCACGCCCAGGCGGTGGTTTTGCGCCGCCTAGCTGCGAGCCAGTAGCACCGCCGTCCCATACTACCTAGGGCAAGCCAAACAGGGGGGCGTCCGCCAGCGCCCCCACTCATTATTCCGCCAATAACGGTCTTCCACCGAGGCAGCCTGCTACAAGCAGGCGTATCTGCGAAATCCGTTACAATCCGTTAAATCTGCGGTCATGAATTTAGAATCGCTTATCCGGCCCAACGTGCGGGCCATGAAGCCGTATTCCTCGGCCCGCGACGAGTTTCAGGGCGAGGCCCGCGTGATGCTCGACGCCAACGAAAATAGTCTGGGCAGCGCCGGCCCCACCGAGTTCAACCGCTACCCCGACCCACACCAGCGGGCCCTAAAGCAAGTTTTGGCCCCGCTCAAGGGCCTGACGCCCGAGCAGGTTTTTCTGAGCAACGGTTCGGACGAGGTGATTGACCTGCTGGTGCGCCTAGTGGCGCGGCCCGGCCAGGATAGCATCTTGAGCACGCCGCCCACCTTCGGTATGTACGAAGTGGCCGCCGCCCTCAACGACGTGACCCTGGAGCGCGTGCCGCTCGACGCCGATTTCCAGCTCAACGAGGCGGCCATTGCGCAGATTATCGCTTCCACCGCCAAAATCGTGTTTTTGTGCTCGCCCAACAACCCGACCGGCAACCTGCTGCGGGCCGCCGACATCGAGCAGATTTTGCGGGGCTTCCCCGGCCTGGTGGTGGTAGATGAGGCCTACGCCGACTTTGCCGACCAGCCCAGCTGGCTGACGCGCCTAGCCGAGTTTGACAACCTAGTGGTGCTGCAAACCTTCTCCAAGGCGTGGGGTCTGGCAGGCATCCGCCTCGGGATGGCCTTTGGCTCGCCGGAGGTCATTGCCTACCTCAACCGCATCAAGATGCCCTACAACGTATCGGAAAATACCCAGCGTCTGGCCCTGGCCGCGCTCGCCGATACGGACCGCTTTGAGGCTATGCGCCAGCAACTGCTGCAAAGCCGCGCTACCCTGCAAGCGGCCCTGGTAGAATTGCCCATCGTAGACCACATCTTTCCCTCCGACGCCAACTTCCTGCTCACCCGCTTCCGGCCGGAAGCGGGCGCGGTGTACCAGCACCTGCTGAGCCAGGGCATTGTGGTGCGCCGGCCCAGCCAAGCCGCGTGCGCCGGCACCCTGCGTCTGACCGTGGGCTCGTCCGCCGAGAATGAGACGCTAGTGGCCGCGCTGCGGGAGTTTGTTTAGTACGCAGGTTTATTATGAAGTCTTACAGTGTAGAAACCGGCGACGGTATTATCCAGGACTTATCTGTTTCCTTCAAAGAGCGGAAAACCGCTTTTGTGTTAGAGCGCTGGGAAGATGATAATCTAGAGCTAATTACGCTGGTTTTTACAGGAGTAGTGTTACAAGAATTTGAGTATTTCAACGACTTTAATTGCATCTCAGATATTGGTGAAACGTCGGACGCGGTAGAGTTTCAGCCTTATTGGCAAGCCTACTTAGATAAATGGCGAAAGCATGTAACAAGACAGCTTGCTGAAATTACGCAAGGTGCTCCGTGGCGTTACTTTTTCATTTCTACCAGCGGAGGATTGGATGGCTTTATTATCTGTAAGGATTTTCAACTGACTACTGCTATTGTATCGGAGGGTGACTAGCCCCTTACTTCCTATTCATTCATGAAAAAAGCCCTCTTTATCGACCGCGACGGCACCATCCTCATCGAGCCGCCGACCGATTACCAAATTGATGCCTGGCACAAATTCGACTTCGTACCCGGCGCCATCACGGCCTTGGCCCAGCTGGCCCGCGACGGTGAGTACGAGCTAGTGCTCGTGACCAACCAAGATGGCCTCGGTACCGACAGCTACCCCGAAGACACCTTTTGGCCCTACCAGCAAAAAATGCTGGACATTCTAAAAGGGGAGGGGGTTGAGTTCAGCGAGATTCTCATCGACCGCAGCTTTGCCCACGACCCCGCTCCGACGCGTAAGCCCGGCACGGCGCTGCTCACCCGCTACCTCGACCCGGCCAATGGCTATGACCTGGCGCACTCCTACGTTATTGGCGACCGCCTGACCGATGTGCAGCTGGCCGAGAACCTAGGGTGCCGCGCCATCTTGCTACACGCCGACGCCGACGAGCGCGCCGCACTCAGCACCACTAGCTGGTCGGAAGTGTACGAGCACCTGCGCCGCCCGCCGCGCCGGGCCCACGTGATGCGCAACACCAACGAGACGCGCATCGAGATTATCCTCAACCTCGATGGCACCGGCCACACCGATTGCCAAACCGGCCTAGGGTTCTTCGACCACATGCTCGACCAATTGGGCAAGCACAGTGGCAGCGACCTCTACGTGCGCACCCACGGCGACCTGCATATCGACGAGCACCACACGGTAGAAGATACGGCCATCGCCATCGGGGCTGCCTACAACGAAGCCCTCGGCGACAAGCGTGGTGTGAACCGCTACGGGTTCCTACTGCCCATGGACGATGCGCTTGCCCAGGCGGCCATTGATTTCTCGGGCCGGCCGTGGTTGGTCTGGGCCGCCGACTTCCGCCGCGAGCGGGTGGGCGACGTACCGACCGAGTTGTTTTACCATTTCTTTAAAAGTTTCTCCGACGCGGCGCGTTGCAATCTCAACATCAAGTGTGAGGGCGACAACGAGCACCACAAAATCGAAGCGATTTTTAAAGCCGTAGCTAAGTCCATTAAGATGGCGGTGCAACGCGACCCTACTGGACAAAACGTAATCCCCAGCACGAAAGGTATTCTATAGGGTTATCAATATTACCTATTTACTCATTTGTTGTTTACATAAGAGTAAATAGGTAATGATAAGAATATTACTCATAAGGTTAAATCATGAATATTGCAGTCATCGACTACCAAGGCGGGAATGTGCAGTCAGTCCTTTTCGCGTTGGAGCGGCTGGGCGTCACAAACGCTGTGCTCACGTCGGACCCTGACGTGATTCGGGGGGCCGACCGGGTGCTGTTTCCAGGGGAGGGTGAGGCTAGTTCGGCCATGCGGGCGCTGCGGGCGGCGGGCCTGCATACGGTATTGCCCACGCTCACCCAGCCCTTCCTGGGTATCTGCCTAGGTATGCAATTGCTGGGTCGCCACAGTGAAGAAGGGCCGGCTGGCGGCACCGAACTGTTGGGCATGTTGCCCTTCGATGTGGTGCGTTTCACCCCCCCCGATGCTGCACATAAAGTGCCCCACATGGGTTGGAACAACCTACACGACTTGCAGACGCCCTTGTTCGCGGGCCTAGGTCAACCTGCGTCGGCTACCGCGCAAGCTCAGGAAAACCCGACCCCTGGGGCTGCCGACTACGTGTATTTTGTGCATAGCTACTACGCCCCAGTTGGGGAGTACACCATTGCGCAAGCTAGCTACCCGGTAGGGGTGCCCTTCAGTGCCGGGGTGCGGCACCGCAACTTTTACGGGGTGCAATTTCACGTGGAGAAAAGCGGCCCGGTCGGCGAGCACATTCTGCGCAACTTTCTGACCAGCGAGCTATAAGCCTGTTTTAACAAATGTTGTAATAGGGTAATCTTTTCTGGATTACCCTGTATTTCCAAATGGATATAATACCTGCTATCGACCTTATCAACGGGTCCTGCGTTCGCCTAACGGGCGGCGACTTTGCGCGCCAGACTACCTACAGTGCCGACCCGCTGGCCCAAGCCCAGTACTTTGAGCAGCTCGGGGCCACGCGCCTGCACTTGGTGGACCTAGATGGGGCCCGTGCCCGCGAGCCGCGTCAGTTGGCCGTGCTTGAGCGAATTGCCAGCCACACGAAGCTGCACATTGACTTTGGGGGCGGCATCCAAACCACACTGGCGGCCGAGCAGGCATTTGCGGCGGGGGCCGCGCAACTTACGGCCGGTAGTATCGCGGCCCGCGAGCCTGCGTTGGTAGGGGAGTGGCTCGCCCGTTTTGGGGCCGAGCGCATCATCATTGGCGCCGACTTTAAGGGGGAGTACATTGCCGTGAGCGCCTGGACCGAGCAATCAGACCAAACCCTGACGGGCTTCATTGGGGCCTACCTAGGGGCTGGGGCCACTACCTTCATCTGCACCGATGTGAGCCGCGATGGCCAGCTTCAGGGTCCGGCTACGGACACGTATACGGCGCTGCGGCAGCAGTTCCCGGCCGCGCAGTTTGTAGCCAGCGGGGGCGTCACGACGGTAGCCGATGTGGCCGCTATGCGGGAGTTGGGGATGGCCGGCGCCATTATTGGCAAGGCCTTGTATGAGGGTACGATTACGGAGGCCGAACTGCGCGCCCAACTACAGTACTAAGCGTAGACCTTATGTCTTCTGTTTCCCTAGGGGCCTCGCTACCGGCTGCCGCTAACCTTGCTGCTTCGCCGCGCATCACTACCGTACTCTTCGATTTAGACGATACGCTCTTCGACCATATGGGCACCGCACGTGCGGCGTTAGCGGCTACGGCCGCGGCGCAGCCGGCCCTGCGGAATGCTGATGTGGCGGCGTTGTACGGTCATTATAGCGAGCTGCTGGAAGAATTGCATGCGGAGGCGTTGGTGGGGCGCTATACCTTCGAGCAGGCGCGCCAGCTTCGGTTTGAGCGCTTGCTGGGTCCTTATGGGGTGGGTGCGGTGGAAGCGGGCCATATTGCCGGCCAGCACTACGGCCACTACCAGCAGCTACGTCGGCCCTTGCCGGGGGCGCTCGCTTTGCTGCAAGCCCTGCGTCCGCACTACCGCATCGGGGTGGTGACCAACAACCGTCTCGCCGAGCAAGATGAGAAGCTACGTCACCTAGGGATGCGGGACTATGTCGATGCGCTGGTGACGTCCGAAGAAGTGGGGGTACCTAAGCCGCATCCCCGCATATTTGAAGTGGCGCTGGAGCGCCTAGCCGCCCAGCCCGCCGAAACCGTGATGGTGGGCGATAATTGGCAGGCCGACGTGGTAGGGGCGCTGGCCGTGGGCATCCGCCCCCTCTGGCTCAACCGCCTGGGGGTAGGGCGTCCGCTACCGAACGTGGCCGAGCTAGCTAGCCTAGAGCCGCTGGAGGAGGTAATACGCCACCTCGCTGCCGAGCCCACCAAGTCCATTTAAGTCGCTATTCAGTAGTTTTACCCATGCTTACCAAACGCCTCATTGCCTGCCTCGACGTGCAGAACGGCCGCACCGTGAAAGGCACCAACTTTGTGAATCTGCGTGACGCTGGTGACCCCGTGGCACTGGCCGCCCGCTACGCCCTAGAGGGCATCGATGAGTTGGTGCTGCTCGACATCACGGCCACTGTAGAGAAGCGCCGTACCCTCATCGAACTTGTGCGCAATGTGGCCCGCGAAGTCAATATCCCCTTCACCGTGGGGGGGGGCATTGGGGCCGTGGCCGATGTAGAAGCGCTCCTACTAAGTGGGGCCGACAAAGTGAGCCTGAATTCGTCGGTGCTGCGTGAGCCTGGTCTGATTGACGAGTTGGCCCAGCGTTTCGGCAGTCAGGCCATTGTGGTGGCCGTGGATGCCCGCCAAACCAACGAAGCAGCCACTAGTCCGGTCGACGAAGCCTGGGAGGTATTCACCCACGGTGGCCGCCGCCCCGCGGGCCGTGAGGCTATCGCGTGGTGCCGCGAAGCCGCCGAGCGTGGGGCGGGCGAACTCCTGCTTACTTCCATGAGCCACGATGGCACCCGCGATGGCTATGCCCTAGGTCTGACCCGGGGTGTGGCCGCTGCCGTGGGGGTGCCCGTTATTGCCTCGGGTGGGGCCGGGGCCGCGCCACACTTCCGCGATGTGCTGCTGCCCGGTGGGGCCGACGCTGCTCTAGCCGCCAGTGTCTTTCACTTCGGCGATTTATCCGTAGCCGGCCTTAAGAACTACCTACTGGCCGAGGGCGTAGCCATGCGCCCGGTAGACTAGGGGTAGACTAGGTCTATATGCTAACGGTAAACTTTGCTAGTAGTGCCGAGTTCCGTACCAAGGGTCTTAGGCTTGGTTGCCTGTTTATACCAGTAGTATAGTTATCGTATATGAATCAACAACTCGCTCACGTTGCCGTACTGGTGCACGAGTATGACGAGGCCATCGCTTTTTATACCCAAAAGCTAGGCTTCGAGTTAGTGACCGATACCCACTTGGGTGCCGGTAAGCGCTGGGTGTTGGTAGCGCCGGCTGGGCTAGGTAGTGCTGGCCTCACGCTGCTGCTGGCCAAGGCTGAGGGAGCCGAGCAACTGAGTTGCGTGGGTAACCAGACCGGGGGCCGGGTGTTCCTCTTTCTGAATACTGATGATTTCTGGCGCGATTATCACCTTTATACTTCGCGCGGTGTGGCTTTCCAGGAAACGCCCCGTGAAGAATCCTACGCTACGGTAGCCGTGTTTGCCGACCTCTACGGCAACCTGTGGGACCTGCTGCAACCCAAAAGCTAGTCAAACTAGCCCGCTTACTTATGGACTTAGATTTTCAAAAGATGCCTGACCAGCTCATCCCCGCCATTGTGCAGGATGCAGCCACCGGGCAAGTGCTCATGCTCGGCTACTTCAATGCCGAGGCGTGGCAAAAAACGCAGGCTGAGGGCCGTGTTACGTTCTTCTCACGCTCAAAGCAGCGCCTCTGGACCAAGGGCGAAACCACGGGTCACTACTTAGAGGTCGAAAGCCTCCATATCGACTGCGACCAGGATACAGTGCTTGTGCGGGCTCGCCCCATGGGCCCTACCTGTCACCGGGGCACTACCAGCTGCTTCGATGCTGAAGTGCCGGTGGTGGCTAATCCGCCTGCCGAAGTGGGTACTGGAGTGGTAGTAGGAGCGGGGCTACCTGCTCCGGCGGTAGGTTTCCTGTCCGAGTTAGACCAGCTTATCGAGCGGCGGCGGCAGTTCCCTGCTGAGGAGCCTGGTTCTTATACCGTGCGCTTATTCGAGAAAGGGCTGGCTCGGATTGCCCAAAAGGTGGGAGAGGAGGCAGTCGAAACTGTTATCGATGCCATGGCTGGTAATAAAGCTGGTCTCGCCGGGGAGGCCGCTGACTTAGTATATCATTTGCTGGTGCTGCTGCGGGTTAGTGGTTCGTCGCTTGATGATATGCTAGCCGTATTGCGACAGCGTCACCAAACGATTGGGGCTGGTCAGCGGCGCCCGCTACCAGACTAGTTATCTTCTTAGCTAAACCTACTAAAAAAGCCCTTCTGCTTAGAAGGGCTTTTTTAGTAGGTTTATAACTAACTTAACATAATTAATAAATGAGCTGTCAAGTGTTTGTGTTTAAACTATCTAATAATAGCTACTTTTTAAGGCGGCGTTCAATCTTATCAAGTAGCGCTCTCACTAGGGACAAGTCCTCCACATCTACAACCTCTAGTTGAGTATTTATTCCTGGCCCAGCTAGTTGAATGCGGAAGAGTAGGGTATCGGCCTCTGCTGGCACACTAGACACGCTATTCATTGCTTCTGGGCTAATACTAACTGGGGGGCTTGCTGGTGGGTTAATAGGAGCAGTTGAAGTGGGTGGCGTAATAGTAGTGCTGGTAGTCTTCGCTGGAGTAGTCGAATGCAAACCGAATAAGTGGGCAATTGCATCTGTAGTGGCTGCTGGAGCAGGGCGGGAAGCTGGTAGAGGAAGTCGAGAGGAGGAAGGAGAGTTAGTGGGTTTGCCTAGGTCTGGGCTAGGGCTTTGAGTCTGAAAAAGAGTATCCGGCGTTTCGGGGTCTGTGGAAGCGTCTGAGTCGGTGGAAGCGTCTGAGTCGCTGGAATCAGTTTCGGCAATGTTGTCCTCGGTAGGGTCGTCTGCCGGGATAGCGGGGGCAGGCGACTGGCGGAAGATATTGCCCGAAGGGGGAGGGCTCGCTATTTCTCGCCGGGGAGGCTGTTTAGCGGCGAGTTGGTCGATATCTGCTACTATATTATTCTCATCCAGAACACCTACCATTCTAGCACCGTCAATAAAGGCTTTCGCAACGCTCTGAGCATTTATCTCCTCTACTCCAAACTCCCGGATGAGAAGTACATCAAGCATAGCTACGGGAAGCTCCCTAGACCGGAATTTTCGGCAAAGCTGTGTGAATAAAGGTGGGGTTAGGAAGGCCTCTCGGTGAAAGAGTAGTTCCTCTTGCTTGTCATAAGCATGCTTTATGCGGCGAAAGAGAGTGGTAGTGGTCAGCATCTCTCGTTTGCTGGTGAGTAGTCCAAATTTGACCCCGGAGCCCACTATAGCTTTAAATGAGCCGCTGACCTTCCGGTTTAGCTTGCGGGCGCAGGTCTCTAAAGCGCATTTGCCGCCAGTGTCATCTACCACTTCAGCTACTTCCCAGGCTCCAGTATAGCTAGTGCGAGGATAGTCAATAAGCTTAGGCATAAAAAAAAGTAAGGAGTACGAATGATTCAACGAAGGTAAATAAATAATAGTTGTATTAAGTACTATAAAGTATAAAAAAGTATAATTTTATAGATTATTTGGGCTTTTTTATACTTTATAGTACTTAATATTTATACTAGGTCTTATTACTTATAAGACCTATGCTATATAAACTCTGGGTTTCAGAAGCAGCTTAAGCAACTTAGTACCTAATCTAAATCGAATAGGAGCGATGCTTACTCTTAGGTTATTACTAAACTACCTGTACTTACAATTAGACGGTGCACAACAGAATACAAGAGAAGCAAGGAATAAACTATTAAGTTGTGAATCTTTAGAGGCTTCCCAGATTCAAGTTACTACGGTGACACAAGTGCCCACAGCGCAGCAGCTACTCGCGTTGCTCATCTACCAGTGGCACTATGGACACCTAGTTTCTAATGTCCATTCAGTTTAACAACGATTAGCTTTCAGCATAAAGTTGATAATTGCTTCTTAAACTAAATGGACCTTTTTATCTAAAGGATACTAGTCACATTCACCAACATGCGCCTACACCGCGAGCTAGCCGCCAAGCTAGCCAAGCAAATTGACGCTAGCCCTAAGCAAATAGACTCGCTGCTGAGCAGCCCGAGCTATATCCGTAGCCTAGGCTTCGACACCACCACGGTGCTCTCGATGTTTATTCCAAACACCTACCGACTCTACTAGAATACCTCGGCCGATAAGCTCACGCAGCGCATGAAAAAAGAGTACGAGAAATTCTGGACGCCCGAGCGCGATACCGCCCGCGAGAAACTTGGTCTTATCCGCGCCAGCATTATGGAGGATTAGAAGCCTCTATTACAAACGTGCTACTAGTAAGAGTAAGGAAATGCCAATAGTTACGCGTAACTACGACTGACTGAACCATGCCATTTGCGTATACATCAACTATGCCATGGAAACTCTTAGAAAACTCATGACTCAAACTCATGAGTAAGTCTACGCTGGACTAAGCAGTTTCCCAGCATCCATATCCATACTTCACTTATTACCAGGAGGCCGAGCATACAGACTATAGAATTTGTAGTCAATACGCTTTTGCTAGATTTGTCTTATAATTTATATTATGTTAAGTTGAACTTTGGGATAGCCGTCTATGACCCTCCTTGTATCTCTAGTTACCCCTATCCTTTACCTGTGGTACACAAAAAAAGGACCCCACTACTATTCGTAGTGGGGTCCTTTTTTTATCAGCAAGCAACCGACGTTTATTACATCCCTTGCAGCTTAGCATTCATCCGCTCTGAATCAGCAGAGCGACCTAGGCGGTGGTACACTTTCTGAAGAGCACTAGCCGAGTTCCGGTCTTTCGGCTGAAGCTCTAGTGCTTTCTCAAAGTATGGCACGGAGGCTTCGAAGTATTTCTTGCCTTCAGCCTCTACTTTTTTACCTTGGGTTTGATACGTCTTCAAGTCCATCTTGCTCGCCTTGGTATAAAGCGTAGCAGCCCGATTGAAATTATAGATACCCATGTTGAACTGCGAATCGAAATTATTCGGGTCCAACGAAATGGCCTTCTTATAATCTTCCTGAGCTAAGTCCGTTTTTTTCTGCTGGTCGTAGAGCGACCCACGCACGGCATATAGGTTGGCATTGTTGGGGTCAGCAGCAATGGCTTTGCTGATTTTGTCTAACGCAGCCGTATTGTTGCCACCCGACATTGACATGTTCAGGTCCTCAATCAGGAACGTCTTATTGTTTGGGTATGCGGTCAAACCCTGCTGCACGATTTTTTTGGCTTCCGCATCGTTTTTTTCGTCCTTGGCAATCGACAGCAAACGGGTATATACTGTCACGGGGGCGGGCTTAGCCTTATATACGTCTAGGCCTAGTAGCTGACTGTAGCTAGCTTTAGCCCCGGCGTAATCCTGCTTCGCATCCTGCGTATAAGCAGTATACAACACGGCCGTAGAGTCTTGGGGCTTAATCTGAGAGGCTAACTTAAAGCCCGACAGCGCTTTATCGTACTCTTTAGCCTGGTAACCCACCACGCCAGCATTGAACGCTACGTTGTACAGGTTAGTCAAGCGGTCAGGTACCTGCTTGCCGTACTCACCCGTGGGGCCATCTAGGGTCAGCACCTTATTATACGATTCTACCGCTTTCTGCACGGCTTCGCCTGGCTGCATATCCTTGGTGTACTTGCCGTACAGCGCTTGAGTAGCCGGGTCTACTAATTGGTAGTAGATTTCGCCCCGCGTAAACCACGCCTTGGGCTTATCCTTGTCCTTGGTTTTTTCACTGGCCACTGCCTCGTTAATGCTAGTCATAGCTTTATCCAGCTGACCAGCCTTCTGGCTGAGGATGGCGTTAGTAATAGCCGAACTCTGAGCCTGGGCGGGAGTAGCTACTCCGATAGCTACCATAAGCGCGGCCGAGGCGGCCAGCGTCAGGAATGATTTTTTCATTGGGAAGGAGAAAGAAAAATGATGACGGGGGCAAAACTACACCCGTCGGGCAAACGAATACGACACCTGCACGAACCGACAGCCAGCCGGTTCACAGAAAATTCTACTTAAAATCCTGTTTGACGGGTTGGGCCCGAAAGAGGGGCAACCCGCTTGGATTGCCCCTCTCCTAGCACCTAAACAACTTTTATACCGTTTCTTCCGCTTCAGTGGTTGCAGAGGTATCGGTATCTGCCACGTCGACCTCATCACCTAGGGATACTTCCGTATCACCCAAGGGGAGTTGACCGCTCACTGCTTCTTCAGCGAGTGCATCAAGCTCCTGCTCGGCCGCCGCAACTTTGGCCACCGACGAAATCTCGTCATTGGCTGCGACTTTGAACAAACGCACCCCCTGCGTGGCCCGACCAATGGTCCGCAGCTCACTCATGCTCAAGCGAATGGTGAGACCGGAACGGTTGATAATCATCAGGTCATCGGCATCGGTCACGGCCTGAATCGATACCAACTGACCGGTCTTATCCGTGATTTGCATAGCTTTGACGCCCTTGCCGCCACGGTTGGTAATGCGGTACTCCTCTAGCACCGAGCGCTTGCCGTAGCCGTGGTCACTCACGACCAGCAACTCTTCGGCACTGCCTTCGGCGATACATACCATACCTACTACTTTGTCATTGGCATCTTCCTCATTGAGGGCAATGCCACGAACCCCCGCCGCGGTACGGCCCATGGGGCGTACTTTCTCTTCGGGGAAACGCACCGCCCGGCCCGAGCGCGAGGCCAGAATCACCTGCGAATTGCCGGAGAGCAACTGCACGTCGAGCAGACGGTCACCCTCGTTGATGGTGATGGCATTGATACCCGCGGCCCTAGGACGCGAGTAAGCTTCGAGCGGAGTCTTCTTCACCGTGCCCTGCTCGGTGCAGAACATGAGGAAGGTATTCTCCAGGTAGTCGGCCGAGCGCAGGTTGCGCACGTTGAGCACCGAGCGCACCGCATCTTCCTTGGGCTTGTCGATGAGGTTTTGCAGCGGCGTGCCCTTGCTGGTCTTGGCAGTTTCGGGCACTTCGTAGGCCCGCAGCCAGAACATGCGCCCTTGCTCGGTGAAGATGAGCAGGTACTCGTGGGTCGTGGCCACAAACAGGTGCTCCGTAAAGTCGTCCTGCTTGGAGCCGGCCCCGCGGGCTCCTACCCCACCACGGCCCTGGGTCCGGTACTCGTCGAGGCTGGTGCGCTTGATATACCCCTCGCGGCTGACGGTAATTACCATCGCCTCGTCGGCAATCATATCTTCCATCGAGAAGTCACCGCCCGCGTGGTTGATGCTCGTGCGGCGCTCGTCGCCGTAGCGCTCACGCATCTCCAGCAGCTCGCTCTTGATAAGGGCACGCTGCTTTTCAGGCGAGGCTAGTATAGCTTTCAGCCGGTCCACCAAGCGCATCAGTTCCTCGTATTCAGCCACGAGCTTATCACGCTCCAGGCCGGTGAGGCGCTGCAAACGCATATCCAGAATAGCACGGGCCTGCACTTCGCTCAAGGCAAAGCGCTCGATGAGGCCAGTACGAGCCACCTCGGGGTCACGCGACTCGCGGATGAGCTTGATGACCTCGTCTAGGTGGTCGAGGGCGATGAGCAGGCCTTCCAGAATATGGGCCCGCTTCTGCGCCTCCGCCAGTTCGAACTTCGTGCGGCGCACAATAACTTCCTCACGGTGCTCAACAAAATACTTGATGAGGTCGCGCAGTCCTAGGGTCATCGGGCGACCTTTTACCAGGGCCACGTTGTTGACACCGAACGACGACTGCAGCTGGGTATACTTAAACAAGTTGTTCAGTACTACCGTATTCAGGGCGTCGCGCTTGAGCTCGTACACGATGCGCATGCCGTCGCGGTCGCTTTCGTCGCGCAGGGCGGCGATGCCCTCAATCTTCTTATCGTTGATGAGCGCGGCAGTCTTCTCAATCATTGAGGCCTTGTTCACCTGGTAGGGAATCTCGGTCACGATAATCTGTTCCTTGCCGCTAGGCAGCACCTCGAAGTGGTGCTTAGCCCGCATCACGATGCGGCCCCGGCCCGTTTCGAAAGCCTGCTTGACACCCTCATAGCCGTAGATGATGCCGCCAGTTGGGAAGTCGGGTGCCGTAATGTGCTCCATGAGCTCGGTCACCGTGATATCCTCGTTGTCGAGGTAAGCCACGATGCCGTTCACTACTTCCGTCAAGTTGTGGGGCGCCATGTTGGTGGCCATACCCACGGCAATGCCGCTGGTACCATTCACCAGCAGGTTCGGAAACTTAGCCGGCAGCACGCTGGGCTCTTCGAGCGAGTCGTCGAAGTTGGGCTGGAAGTCTACCGTATCCTTGTCGAGGTCACCTAGGAGTTCGTCGGCAATGCGCTTGAGGCGAGCCTCGGTGTAACGCATAGCGGCCGGCGAGTCGCCATCAACGCTACCAAAGTTACCCTGGCCATCCACTAGGGGGTAGCGCAAGCTCCAATCCTGAGCCATGCGCACCATGGTGTCATACACCGAGCTATCACCGTGGGGGTGGTACTTACCTAGTACCTCCCCCACAATACGGGCCGATTTCTTATGGCTCTTGGTATAGCTTACACCCAGCTCGCTCATGCCGTAGAGCACGCGCCGGTGCACGGGCTTGAGGCCGTCACGCACGTCGGGCAGCGCCCGCGAGATGATAACCGACATCGAATAGTCGATGTAAGCCCCGCGCATCTCGTCTTCAATGTTTATCGGGATGATTTTTTCGCCTTCGGCCATGCTTTTCTAAGCTGTTAGCTAACAGCAGCTAGCTGTTAACGCTGTTCGAGAAAAAGCAGTCGGTAACGCGCGCAGCTTCCTATGGGAAAATCTCACGCGCGCTTGTCCAACGCTTATACCCGCGCAAGTTACGCCAAAAAACCCATTTTTCCTAGCCTGTACGCCACTTTTAGGCGTCTCTCGTCCTACCCACGACCTAGGGGCCTGCGCCTACCCTACCCCCGTCAAAAGCCTTAATTCGAATTCAGCTCGTTACAGCGTCGCTTATCTCAGCGACTTACTGTGGTCGCTGTCCCGGCGCCGGTTCTTGCCCTCCGAGTTGAGCTTGATGCGCTCGCCCACGGCGGGGAACTGCATCTTCCAGATAGGGCGGGCCCGGTACTTCACCCCGTTGTGCAGGTGCGCTTTGCGGGCGTGGCACGAGTCGATGGGGCACGTGCGGCAACTAGCCAGCAGCAAGCAGACCAAGACAACCAAATAGAGCGGCCCACGGCCGAAAACAGAAAGTACACGAAGCTTCATCGCCCTAAAGATACAGGGCAGCCAACATGCTAGCAGGGCTTTCCACCTAGGTGAGTTACCGGGAAGCCAACGGCCCTACCCCACATCCGTGCTATCCCACTCAGCCAGGAACTGCGCCACAAAGTCCTCCATAAACTGGTGCCGCCGCTCGGCCAATTGGCGGGCGGCCGGCGTATGCAGGCGGTCCTTGAGGTGCAGCAGCTTCTCGTAGAAGTGATTTAGGGTGGGCGCGGTGCTTTGCTTGTACTGCTCGAAGTCGGCGTGCGACACGGGCGGCGTGGCCGGGTCGTGCATGGGGCGGCCCTTGTGCCCGCCGTAAGCGAAAGCCCGACCCACGCCGATGGCCCCAATAGCATCGAGCCGGTCCGCATCCTGCACCACGGCGGCGTCGGGGCTGGTCACGGGTGTTTCGACTCCTAGGCCTTTAAAACTTACTTCCCGAATAACCTGCTCGACGCGGGCCACCGTGGCCTCGGGCACCTGCTGACTTAAAAGCCAGACGCGGGCGGCGCGAGGACCCGCTTCATAGTCACCACCGTGAAATTTCCAATCGGCGATGTCATGCAGCAAGGCGGCTAGCTCGACTACTTCGAGGTTGGTGCCGGGCGTTTGGGCAGCTAGGGCGCGGGCTACGTGCCACACCCGCCGAATGTGCGGCCAGTCGTGCCCCGAACCTTCGGCTTGAAATTTTTCTTCGATGAAAGCAGCGGTTGCTTGCACTAGGGTAGACATACAAAGTAGGAATGAGGTAAAGAAAAAATAGTGCGCCTAACAGGCGTAGTGCCCAGGTCTTGCGGCTCCCCGTAGGCTTTGATGGATTCGTTCAAACGATACAGTAGCACCAGCTGCATTAGCAGCCACCCACCTAGCAGCAGACTAAGCCCATGCCTTTTCCACCAAGGGCTTGCCGCACTACGCCTCGCGAAGAGGGGCTCTATAACCAGCGCCGCCAGCAAGAAGAAAAATTGAGCCTTATACAGCAGCGTCCGTTCGGGCGCCCGCACACGCTGGGCCACCATCAGCAAGTAAGGCGAGCTAATGCACCAAAGCGCTAGCCAGGGCAGCACCATTGCCACGGTTACCGGCTGCCCGGCTACGCGCCACCTCCGCTTAGCTAAGCCCAGCCCCCCCACTACCACTGCCAGCACGAACACCCCTCCTATATGCTTTTCGCTAGCCAGGCGGCCTTCCATAATCCATAACTCGGCCGGCAGGCTACGCCAATAAGCAGCCACATCGGCCGCTGGCCTCACATACTGATTATGACCTAGGGCCTCGAACCCGGACATCAGCAGTATCGGCGCGTAGAGCAGCCCAGCCGCCAGCAAGCTGCCCCCTCCTAGCAACCCTACTTGGACTAGTAAGCGCCAAGCCCGCTGCCATAGCCACCAACCAATCAACCAGCTGTAGGCCGAGAATAAAAAGTACGCGAATGTGGGCACCGTGTACAGCCCCAACGGCCCAAGCATCCCTAATGCTAGCCAGGGCCATTGGCGGCGGCGACCAGACGGCGCACTCAGCGTCAGTACGCTATCAAAACCTAAGGCACTGAGGGCTAGCAATAACCAATAACCCCGACCAGAAGCGGCATTAAATAAACTAAGCTGTAAACAGCTAAATACACCAACGGCCAGCGCCGCCACTCGAAAGTTTGTACGCACCAGCAGCAGCACGTACCAACCTAGGGTACCTAGCGCGCCCAGTAGCAACACCGGCAGCCGCATACTCCACCAAAAACTGGGGTGTAGTATGTAGAATACGCGACTGATACTATTAGTTAATACATGGTTGTTAGGAATAGGGTAGCAGCTACCGATAAGCAGCAAGGGCTGCCGCACAAACATGCGGTACGAGTAGGCATCGTCGTCGGGAGCCAGCCAAAAGCTAAGCAGCAGCCGCAAGCCTACCAAGCCCAGAAACCCTGCTAGCAAGCCTCGCCGCTGCCTCCCTGTCAGCTGCCCCCACGCCTGGCGAACACGACGACAACTAGTAGTCCACTCTTCCTTTAACTGGTGGCGATGCTGCCAGTCGGCCCGTAGCAACCCTAGGCCCGTGCCCGCCAGCCCCAGGGCGGCCAGCCCCAGCACCCAGCACCAGTGCTCTATCTGAAGTGGTGTTACCGAATGCGGATACCACACATCTTTCACATAGGGAATATCAACAAATGCGGTATGCAGAAAAGCAAAATCGGCGGGCGAAGCGGCCCCTAGCAGCCCTAGCGGATACGCCGCACAGGCCGCCCAGGCTAGCAGCACCACGCCCGCCGTGAAGCGTGTCATCATGCGAAAGTAAACGGAATAGTGAAGAGCTATGCCAATGGCAAACCCACGGCAAGTTAGCGGCAAACCGTCCTAGCGGGGGTGCTGAGCGGCCTCGGCGGCTTGCCAACGCCCAGTTCGGGCCTAGCTTGCGGGCTGAATTCCCCTCTGACCTCTTTGCCGGGTCGCGTTGCCCCGGCCCTCCCCTATGGAAAAAATTGCCATGCTTGGCGGCGGCTCCTGGGCCACGGCCCTTACCAAAATACTTTCTGAAAACGGCGCCCGCGTCGATTGGTGGCTGCGCTCGAAAGAAGACGTGCAGCACCTGCTGCGCACCGGCCACAACCCGCGCTACCTCTCGGCGGTGCAGTTCGACCGCAACTTAGTGTACCCCACCACCGACCTCACCGATGCCGTGGCCGAGGCCGACTGGCTGGTGCTGGCCGTGCCCGCCGCCTTTGTGCAGCCCGTGCTCGATAAGCTGGGCCGCGACGCCCTGCGCCACAAAAGCGGCGTCGTATCGGCCATCAAGGGTATGATACCCGGCAAGAACGTGCTCGTGACCGACTACGTACAAGAGCGCTTTCGCCTACCCGCCGCCCGCCTAGGGGTCATTGCGGGGCCCTGCCACGCCGAAGAGGTGGCCTTAGAAAAACAGAGCTACCTCACCATCGGCTCGCCCGACGTGAGCGGGCTGGCCAACGGGTTTTGCCAACTACTGCGCAATCGCTACGTGAGCGCCCACCCCGCCGCCGACCTCGACGGCATCGAGTACTGCGCCGTCATGAAGAACATCATTGCCCTGACGGGTGGTATTGCCCACGGCCTGGGCTACGGCGACAACTTCCTGGCCGTGCTGGTGAGCAACGCGGTGCAGGAAATCCGCCGCTTCTTGCAGGCCATCTCGCCCCAACCCCGCGACCTGTCGGCCTCCGCCTACCTAGGCGACTTGCTGGTGACGGCCTACTCACAGTTTTCGCGCAACCGCACCTTCGGCAACATGGTGGGCCGCGGCTACTCGGTGAAGTCGGCGCAGCTAGAGATGAATATGATTGCCGAAGGGTACTACGCCGTCAAGAGCATTCACGAGCTCAACCGCCAGCTCAAGGTAAATATGCCTATTACCACGGCCGCGTATAACGTGCTATACGAGCGCATTGCGCCGGCTGTGGAACTAGAGATTTTGAAGGAAAAGCTGCGATAAAAATGCCGCCGTACCGATGGCATTGAGTAGTTTCTTCGCCTTGTCCCGTTTCATTAGTGTGAAGTGAAAGGGTTCTGCCCCCCGCTTTAGAAACCCCGAGCTGTTCCTAGCAGCCGGGGTTTCCCCTTTTCAAGGGCTACCGTAGGCCGGGGGACATACCCAACGCACATACAGCAAAAGGGAGAAGTGACATCTTTGTGCTACTTCTCCCTATTCTCATGTCCAACTGGCTACCTCTGGCCCTATTTACGGCATTATGCCTGGCGGGCTACAACTTTTTTATCAAGCTCGCCGCCGAGCACCTGCCCCCCGCCGTGGGCGCGGTAGTGCTGCAACTGGTGGCGGCTGGGCTGGGCGCGGCGTGGCTCGTGCGCCTCAAGCTGCAAGGGCAGCCGCTAACCATTTCGGGTAAAGGAATAGGCCTGGCGGCGCTGGCCGGGCTCAGCGTGGGGCTAGCCGAAATCCTGACATTTGTGGTGTTTAAGCGCGGAGTACCGGCCTCAGTGGGCACTCCCGTAATTGTGGGCGGCTCGGTGCTGCTGGCGGCCGTGCTCGGGCTGGTGGTACTGCGCGAGACCCTGACGCTGGGGCAGGCTGGCGGGCTGCTACTCATTGTAGCCGGCATCGCGTTGCTGGCGCGGGGGCACTAGGCACCTAGGTTGCGGAGAGCAGCGTTTTTCATAACCGAGGTACCCCGCGAGCGGTTTAGACGGAGATGAAAGCATTTATTTTCGACCTCAACGGCACAATGGTCCACGACATGGACTACCACACGAAGGCCTGGCAGCACATTTTCAACCACGACCTAGGTGGCAATTTTACCTGGGACGAAGTAAAGCCCCAGATGTACGGCAAAAACGCCGAAGTGCTCGAGCGCGTGTTTGGCGCTGAGCGGTTTACGGCCGAAGAAGTACAGCAACTATCGCTCGCCAAAGAAGCGCGCTACCAGGAAGAGTTTCGGCCACACCTGCGGCTGCTGCCGGGGCTAGCCGAGTTTCTGGCCGCGGCCCACGCCCGCGGCATTGGGCTGGCCATCGGGTCGGCAGCCATTCCGTTCAATATTGACTTTGTGGTCGATGGGCTGGACCTACGACCTTACTTTCCGACCATCGTGAGCGCCGACGACGTGACGCTAAGTAAACCGCACCCCGAAACGTTTCTTAAAGCTGCCGAGCTGCTGGGCGTAGCCCCCGCCGACTGCCTCGTATTTGAGGATGTGCCCAAGGGTGTGGAAGCTGCCGCCCGGGCCGGTATGTCGGCTGTGGTACTCACCACTACCCACCCCGCCAGCGACTTCACCGAGCTACCCAACGTGCTGCACTTCGCGCCCGACTTCACGGATGCGTTTTTCCAGACTTTGCTCTAGTATCCTTGCCTACTTTGCCTGACTAACGGGGTGCCGCACCAACACGACTGGTCCCTCAGCGTAGGCAGCTGCTTGCCCGGCGGGCGGGCCGGGCAGCAGGTCGTAGTCGTCGCCAGGGCCTAGGGGAAAGGCACGGACCGGCGCCTCAACCAGCACGAGTGGCAGGGGTTTTACCCCGGCAGCGAGCGCGTAGTGGTGCCAAAAAAATAGCCACCCCTCGCTGACGTTCGCGCACCCGCACGCAGCGCGGCGGCCTAGCCTGCAACCATTGATAAGCCCGCTCAAGCTGCTGCTGAAAATAATACTGCTGACTGATAACCAGCTGCTCGCGGTATAGGCGGTAGCTGCCATAGCTGCTCAGCCCTACCAACAGCCCTAGCAACCAGGCGCCTGGTGTAGGGCCCATGGCCTGCCTGGGGCGCACCCGCTGCCATCCTAGGTGGCCCACCAGCGTGGCAAGCACAAGCAAGCTCAACACCACCGCCAGCAGCGTGCGGGCTGGAGGATATACCCGCTGCACCAGTACCAGCGGCAACCACAGCATCAACTGCACATAGACCACCCAACCTAGACGGCGCGCGGGCTCGGGCAATCCACCGCGCCACAATACCCAGGGCGTGAGCCCCGCCACTAGCACAAACAGCCCCGCGCTGGCTTCGCGGCGGCCCAGCAGCTCACTAGCCGTTCCCAGCAGGTACTGGTCCAGGGTTGCCCAAAAATCTGGGGCCGACAAGCGCTCTACATACGGATTGGCTACCAGTGCGGGCCACCCCGACACGGCCACTACCGGTGCATACAGCACCGCTACCACCACGCCCACCCCAACCGCCACCACGGCTAGGTGCTGCAGCTTTAGCCAGCGGCGCCGACGCGGCTGCTGGCTAAAACCCACCGCCAAGGCCACGCCTAGGCCCAGCACGCCGTAAAGGTGAGTGGGCGGCGTAAAGCCCCAGCACGGCACTCACCCCAAACAGTACCCAGGCTCGCTGCCGCTCGGCCCTAGGTAGCCCCTGGGGCCGCAGCAGCTCAAGGCTGGCGCCGAGTCCCAGCAGCAGCGCCGCTAGGCCCCAGCAGTAGCCTCGCCCGGCCACGGCGTAAAAAGCAGGCAAGGGCGACAAACTAAACAGCCCCCAGCTCAGCGTAGCTACTCCAAAACCTACGTGGCGCAGTAGCAGCGCATACCCGAGCGGCAACACGGCCAACCCAAGCAGCGTGGGTACCCGCCGCGGGCGCCCCGGGCAGGAACTCGTGCACGATACCCACCACCAGGTTGGCCAGCAAGTGGTTGTTAGGGATAGGGTAATAGCTGGCTGTGAGAGCAGCGCCGGGCAGCACCGCATAGTCGTACGACGCCAACTCATCTAGCGTCAGTGGGTAGTGAACCGCAAACCAGAGCCGGAGCACCGCCGCGCCACCTAGCACCGCCCCCGCTACTAGCCACTCGCCCTGGCTAAGCGCCGGGCGCGGCAACCACGGCCTACGGCTCCGGCGCGGCCGCGAAGCGCGGGCCGTGGTTAGCGACCGCATTGCCAGCACCCCGAGCCCGGCCGCACCAGCCACCAACGCAAGCCCAGCCCGCAGGGCCTGGTAGCGGGCGGCCGTCAGCGGTAGGGTGGCGCGGCCGGTAGGTAAGGCATAATTTGGCAGAGCCGCGCGGGTCGTTAAATCAGCATAAGCCGTACTCGCATAAAGCAGCAGTAAGCCCAGACTAATGCTCAGCAGCAACCCGAGACTAAACCGAACTAAAAAGCGCATGGCACCGCCTCGAGGAACTATAGACCAAAAACCTGCATAGCGGCCCACACACGGTGCGTAGGCAGGCCCATCACGTTGAAGTACGAACCTTCGAGGCGGTCGATGCCCACCAGACCCAGCCAATCCTGCGCTCCGTAGGCGCCAGCTTTGTCGAGAGGCTGGTAGTTGGCCACGTAAAAAGCAATTTCCGCCTCGCTCAAGGGCCGAAAATGCACGGTCGTTTCGTTGGAGAATACGACGGCCTCCCGGCCGTCGCCGGGCAGTAGGCACACGCCAGTGTACACCTGGTGTGCACGGCCTTGCAGGCGAGCCAGCATGTGCCGGGCCTCGGCCGCATCGGCAGGCTTGTTGAGCACATCGTCGTCGAGGCACACGATGGTATCGGCCGTGAGCAGTAGTTCGTCGGCCCCTAGGTCGGCGCGGTAGGCCTCGGCTTTGTGGCGAGCCAGGTACTCGGCAATGGCAGCCCGGCGCAGGTCAGCGGGAAAGCTTTCGTCTACGTCGCGCAGCCGAATTTCATAGGGCAGCCCAAGGTCGGTGAGCAACTGGCGGCGGCGCGGCGAGCCGGAGGCAAGGATTAGCTTCATGGGTAGGGAGTAACGAATAACGCGTAGCGAGTAGCGGTTAGTTTTTTCACCACCTAGCTACTCGCTTCTTGCTTTACTTGGGTGGGCCTAGGTCTGCTGGGCCAGAAAATAGTGGTCGAAGCCTGTGGCGTTCGCGTCGTCGCGCAAGCTGGTAAAGAGCAAACCCGCTAGGGTCTTGGGATAGAAAAACGTGGACTTGGCCGGCATCACGGCGCCCGAGTGGCACACGGCCTCGACCTGGGCCATCGTCACCTCGCTGGTGAGGAAAGCAGCGCGGGCCTCGCCCCTATCTACTTGCTGCAAGCACTCGGCCAAGCCGCGCACGTAGGCCACGCCCGGCCACGAGCGCTGCGCGTCGGGGCCCACGATACCCAGCACTTTTTCGAGCACAAAAAAATGCAGCACGGTCAGGTCCAACTCTTTCACTTCGGGCGTGGTGTCCCAGGCTAGCTCGGTGTGCACCTCGGGGCGCAGGCGCAGCTTGTAGGCGGCGCCGCTCCCTAGGTACAGCCCGAAGGCCCAGCGGCGGCCGGCAATCACCTCGGGCAAATCTTGGGCCTCGGCCTGGGGCTGCACCACAAAGTATATAGCCAACCGGGTCAGTAGTTCCTCGTTGCTGAGGTTGCCGGGCAGCTCGCGTAGCAGCCGGTGGGTAGGCAAGATGCGCAGGTCGTCGCTGGCGGCGTTGGTGAGGTACATGAGGTGATAATTCCAGGGCTCGCGGCCAGTATAGCACCCGGGGCCGGCGGCCAGCTCGCGGGCCTGGCGGTAGGCCAGGGAGCCTTCGTAGCGGTGGTGCCCATCGGCCAGAATAATTTGCTGCCGCGCCAAGGCCTGCTGAAAGCGCCGAATGGTGCCCACGTCTTGAATGACGGCTAGCACATCGCGGGCACCCTGGTAGTCCTCTTCGGTCTGGCACAGCGGGTCCAGGATGGCCTCGTCCATGAGTTGCTCCAATTCAAAAGCCTCGTCGCGGTACAGGCCGTGGGTAGCGCTGGTTTGAAACTGCAAGGCCGCCAGCAGCTCGGCTCGGTCATTGACGGCACCGGGCAGCGTGTTTTCGTGGCGCAGCACCACGCCCTCACTCCAATCGTAGGCCCGAATGTGAGCCATGAAGCCCTTGCGACATAGCTCGCGCTCGGTACCAGGCAGCCGGAAGTACTGGTAGTAGACGTAGAGGCCCGGTAGCCCATCCTGGCGTAGCACGCCCGCGGCCTGCCACTCGGCCAGCCGCTGGGCGGCCGCCGCCGCGGGCGGCAGTTCGCCCTCGGGCCGTGGCACCGATAGGTGAATGGAATTAAGCGGGTTTTGGTACAGCGCCTCGCGTTGGCGCACGCTCACCACATCGAAGAGCGGCGACACTACCTCGTCTATCTCGGCGCTCAGAGCTGGGCTATAGCGCCAGCCGCGCACGGGTTGTATTTCAGCCATTACATCAGGTATCAGTCAGCAAGTATGAGTTAGCAGCCACAAGAACTCTCAATTGCCTGACGGCCCTACTTGACCCGCGTACTGCTAACTGATACTTGCTGACCGCTAACTGGCCCTAGGGGGCCAGGCGAGTGATTTTCCAGCTTTCGCCTTCGCGCTCATACACCAAGCGGTCGTGCAGGCGGCTCGGGCGCCCCTGCCAAAACTCGACCCGCGTGGGGCGCAGCACGTAGCCACCCCAGTGCGGCGGGCGCGGCAGCGGCGTTTGGCCAGCAAAGCGGTCGGCTACCTCGTGCTCGCGCTGCTCCAGTTCCTCACGACTGCCGATAACCTGGCTCTGGGGCGAAGCCCAAGCACCCACCTGGCTGCTGCGCGGGCGGCTCTGAAAGTACGCAGTCGAGACCTCATCGGTCGCCTGCTCGACCCGGCCTTCTACCCGCACTTGGCGCTCGAGGCCCGGCCAGAAGAAATTGAGGGCCGCCAGCGGCTGGCTGGCCAGTTCGTGGCCCTTACGCGAGTCGTAGTTGGAATAGAACAAAAAACCAGCATCATCGGGCAAGCCCTTGAGCAGCAGCACCCGCGTACTGGGCTGGCCGCTGGCCGCGTCTACCGTGGCCAGGGTCAGGGCAGCAGGCTCGGGCAGTTGGGCAGCTACGGCCTCGTCGAGCCACTGCCGAAACTGGCGCACGGCATCGGGCAGCACATCGGCCTCGTGGAGCGTGCGCTGGGTATAGGTTTGGCGCAGGTCGGCTAGTTCGGCATCAGTCATGAACAAGAAAGAGGCACCGCCGAAGGCACAGACGGCCGCCCCAGGCAAAGGTAAGGGGCCGGCGGCGGGCTAAAAATTGTGACCCTAGGGCACTATCTGGCCCGCCAGTACGTAGAAAGCAGACCTTTCCTACCTAGGTACTAGTTTAGATAGTGTCTTCTATGAAGCCCGGTACTCTCCTTATCTCGCAGCCCTTCCTGGGCGACCCCAACTTTGAGCGCAGCGTGCTGGTGCTGTGTCGCCACGAGCCCGAAGAAGGCGCGTTTGGGCTCGTGCTCACCCGCCTCACCGAGGCTACCCTAGGCCAGGTGCTCGACTTGCCCTTGGGCAACGCCAGCCCCGCCGCAGCCCTACCACTGTATATAGGCGGGCCGGTGCAGCCTGATACTCTGCATTTTTTGCATCAGCGAGCCGACCTCCCAGGGGCCCAGCCACTGGGCCAAGATGTGTACTGGTCGGGCGACTTTGATACCCTTATCGGCCTGATAAACAGTGGGACTGTCGAACCCAGCAGTGTCCGCTTATTTGTGGGCTACTCGGGCTGGTCGGCAGGCCAGTTGGAAGACGAAATCGAGCGCGGTTCTTGGATTCGACAACCCGCTAGTGCCGGGAAAGTATTTACTTTGGAGTCTGATGCGTTCTGGCGGGGCATCCTGCGCGAAAAAGGAGGCCGCTTCCGGGCGCTATCCAATTATCCACTCGACCCCCGGCTCAACTAGTTTTTTTCGATTTCTGCCCTGCGTCCGGCTTCGGCACCTTGCTTTTCACTTTCCGGCCCGGTGTCGGGAGCCGGCTTTTGTTTTTGTTTATGCTACCCGAAGAAACCCCCACCCCTACTCCGTCGACGCCCAACGAGGGCACGCCTGCCGACCGCATGAGCATCCTCGAAGCGCGCCTGGCCGAAATTCGCGCCAAGCAAGGCGACGACTCAGACGTGCCCACCACGCCCGACTCGGTGGCTAGCCCAGCCGCCCCGGCCCTGAGCGATACGCCCGCCGCCGCTGCCGTGCCCCCCGGGGGCGGGGCCACCCAAACCGAAGCCGACCCGCTGCTCTCCGAGCCGGGCCTGAGCGAAGCCACGGGCGTGCCCGCCCCGGCTCCCGTAAACACGCCTACTCCTACCGACGCCCTGCAAACGCCCGAAAGCGCAGCGGCCGCCGAAACGGCGCAGCATGTGCCTGCTGAGGTGGCAAACGAGCAGTTTTCGGCCCCGCAGGCCCGTGCGGTGGCTCACTACGGCGAAGGCATGGCTACCGGCACCAGCAATGACAATGCCTCGGAAGGCAATAGCTCGGCCCCCACTGAGGAAGCAGCACCCGTGCAGACGCTAGCCCGCGCCGAAGACATCGACAACACGCCCGACGTGGTAGCCACGCTGCCCACCTCGGCCACGGAGTCGGCTGCCGAAGCGCATCAGGCCGAAGTAGCTCATATTGCCGCCGAAGTGGAGCCCTCGGAAGAAGCCACCGGTGAGGAAACTGATGATTACGTATCGGAAACACCAGCCCCGGATTTTGCCGAACTCGACCTCGAAAGCCAGGCGGCTTACCTCGTAAGCTTGCTGCGCCGCCCCGACGCCCGCCGCAACCGCCAGCAGATTTTTGAGCTTAACCGCCAGTACGAAACCAACGTGGCTACGGCCCGCGCTTCCTCGCGTCAGAAATTGGCCGAGGATGCTAATGCGCCCCAGGAATTCAGCTTCCAGCCCCCCGCCAGCCAGGCCGAGCTTAACAAAGCCCTGCAGGATTTCCGCGAGGGCCGCGCCCGCGATGCCAAGGCCGAAGACCAAAGCCGTGCCCAGAACCTAGCTCGCAAGCAGGAACTACTGGGCCAACTGCGCCAGCTGGTGGAAAGCGCCGAAACCAAGGATAGCTCGCAGAAGCTTAAGCAGCTGCAAGCTGATTGGAAGGCCACCGGCCCTGTGCCGCAAACCGACAGCCAGGAAACCTGGAATACCTATCACGGCCTGCTCGACCGCTACTACGCCAACCAGGGCCGCTTCTACGAGTTGAAGGAGCTGGACCGCCGCCGCAACCAAGAAGCCAAAGAAGCTCTCATTGCCCGTGCAGAGGCGCTTAAAGATGCTCCCGGCATCAACAAGGCCCTCGACGAACTCAAGAAGCTGCACGATGAGTGGAAACACATCGGGCCAGTACCCGGCGAGCAGCGCGAGCCGCTGTGGCAGCGCTTCCTAGCTGCCTCGGAAGCCATCCACCTGCGCCGCAAGGAGTTTGTGGATGTACGCTCGGCCCAGGAAAAAGACAACCTGACCGTGAAGCAGGCGCTCCTAGCCCGTGTACTACCCTTCGCCGACTTCGCAACCGAGCGCGTCAATGAGTGGCGCTCGCGCACCGACGAGCTTCAGGAAATCAAAAAGGAATGGGAAGCCGCCGGCCCCGTGCCCCGGGCCCAGGCCGACCAGCTCAACAAGCAGTACTGGAACGCTTACAAAGCTTTCTTCAACCACAAGAACGACTTCTTCAAGAGCCTCGACTCGGAAAAGAATACCAACTTGCAGGCTAAGTATGCGCTCATCGAGCAGGCCGAAGCTGCGCAGCAGAATTCCGATTTTGAGGAAGCTCGCAGCGTTATTATTCGGGTGCAGAAAGAGTGGAAAGACATTGGGCGGGTGCCTGAGAAGCAAGCCGATAAAATCTGGAAGCGCTTCCGCGCTGCTTGCGATGGCGTATTTGACCGCCCCAAGCAGGAGACTCGCCAGCGTGAGGAACGGCAATCAGCAGCCAGCGCCGAGCAGGTTACTCGCTTGGACACGATAGCGCAGCAAGTAGCAGCACTCTCTCCCTCTGAACCGGGTACTCTCGAAGGCTTCCGGGCGCTAGCTGCCGATTGGCAAACGCTTGACGCCACCGGCGACACACCCGGTGCTGGAACGTCTGACCGAGGTGAGGAGCAGTTTCTCACTCTTATGGGCAAGTACTTAGACCAAACGGCAGGTATCACTCCTACCGAGCGCGAAGACTTGCTTTTCCAACTAGAGATAGCCCGTTTGAAGGCCCGGCCTCAGGCCCAGCAAGCCTTTACGCGTAAAGAGACAAGCCTACGTCGCGAAATTCAGGAACTCGAAAACGACGTTGCTACTTTGCAAACGAACCTGGACTTCTTCGGTCGTTCAAAAAATGCTGACCAACTGCGTCAAGAGTATCAGGGCCGCATGAGCGAAACCAACGCACGCGTTGCTAAACTCAAAAAGCAACTGAAGCAATTGCGCAGCTAGTCGCTCAGTGTCAAGCAATACTAAGCGGGTGCCTTCGGGCACCCGCTTTTTTTGTGATTTTTGTTTGGCTCATTACTTTACCTAGCTTACTTTTGCACCACGATTAAGCCTCCATAGCTCAGTTGGTAGAGCTTCTGACTTGTAATCAGAGGGTCGTTGGTTCGAGTCCGACTGGGGGCTCTTAATTGTCAAAGGCCACTGTAAATCAAGTATTTACGGTGGCTTTTTTGCTGGTGTGCCTCTCAGTGTGCCTAAAGAGGCTTTTCAGCCTCTCTCCTATCCTATGCCTAGGGGCCTTTTTAGGGTTTGTATTCAGTTATGCACCCACCTAGGTGCTTTTAAATGTGCTTAGTTGCTTGAGATATGCCTTATTTCTCCTTGCCTAACAAGTCCACTATACAAGGGCTGTCGCTCGTAGCGCGTAGCCGGGCACGCCGCGATAGTGCTTATCGACCCACCGAGCCCGTTACGGTTCGCCCAGCAATTGGGCTTTGGTGGAAGCACTCTTTTTGCCTTAACTAGATGTCATAACCGAAACCCGCATCTACAATGGCCTTACCGGGACTACTAATGCCTTCGATGGTCAAGGGCCTGCGCATCGGCCAGCGCTACACGAGCGTGCCCTAGGATGATGGCACCGACCTGGTGGCCGTCGTGGGCGCGCCGATGGGCACGGGTGTAAAGGTGAGTATATTAAATAAGGCAGAGCAACTTTACGCCTCTACAGCCTACCCTAGCAGCGTATGGACGCCCGGCCTTAAGGAAGCTACGGCCATCCGGTACGGAGCACATAGATTGGTAAAGTCTACCTGTCCTATCGGACTCAGATATACCAGGTCGAGGCTTTTTTATACCGCCCCCCTAATAGAGGATTTTCTCTATATTTGCTAGTATGAAACGTGTACTCTTTGCTCTTTGCCTGCTGACCACAACAGTCCACGCTCAGAAGGCAACAGTTCCGCGACCAACTGTGCCTATTAAATAGTGCCTTCTTTACACACTAGGCTATTATTTCTCTAGCACTAGTATGCGGCTCGACTACGGCCAGAATCAAAAAAAGGAGATGGCAGTACAAGATGATGTACTGGCGGCGCTAGCCGAGGGGGTCGAACGCTACACTTCGGTGCCATCTGCCTTGAGCTACCTTGATAGCCAAGGGTGGGAATTAGTACAGGTGGCTACCCTCCCCGACGATAAAACTGCCCAGGTAGGTTATCTGCTGCATCGCAAACATTAACGCATCGGCAACCGCACGTAATACCGTAACCAAGCTAGTAAAGCGGCGCAACCAACAAGCAGCAACTAGCCTCGTTAGGCTGTATCTGCGCTAGGACCACTCCAATCTTAGTCGGCTTACTAAGCGCAATCAAGAGCAACTAGCTGCTCTTAATTGCCGCCGCAACAAATGCGACAGCACCTCAGCTAGCTTGACCAGTACTCATTCGGTCGGCCGAACAGTGTTCAAGATGACTTTTCCCTAGGACTTTCATCATGCCTTGGCCACCTATTTGGAGCAATACACCCTGCCTACGACAGTTCAATTCACTATTACTATTTCACCGATACGTTTCGCTACACACTGCTTAGCCACACCGGAGTGGAGTGCTTCGCCAAGACGCTATCAAGGCGCACTAGGAAGTCGAACGCCAACGCTGTGGGTTACGACTCCTCATGGCTTATTATTACCTAAATGTACATCTTAACATTAAATTAACTGCTATTTATTATAGTATTTTACATTATTGGTTAGTAACTTGCATCATAAATAATATACTAAACAAGCCACTGCACACCTTACAGAACTCTGAACCGGCATTCGCTATGGTGTGGTCCTGCATAATACGACGCTGGACTAAGCATTACTAATAACGGAAAGTTGGTTTTAATCACTAATAATACCGATTAACCTACTGACGAACCGCAAACCTGTTAGGATATTACCTTAAAATAGTTCGGAATTTCTAACTATTTTTCTCAGAATCCTAAACCGCCACGACCTATCACAAATACAATTTTAAAATACGAATTTATCACAAGAACGCATCGCTATTTCTCATATTAACGTATATATTTACACTAACACGCGTTACACACTGTTCCCTTGCCATACTGATTAGCTATCCATTTTATATACTCGCGTTAGGTATGTCCCCCAGCCCAACGACTACTCTGTAAAAAGAGAAGCCCGGTACTGCTGGTAACAGTCCGGGCTTCGAGAAGTGTGGGGGTAATTGAGCTACCCTTTCGACTTCTGAACAGATGCAAAAGGACAGCGTGAAGTCGGAGTTTGAATTGCTGTTCAAGCTCCGAATGTCCGACAAGCTAGTACGCTGGCTTATCGGATTGTTAGTCGGTGGAACTGCCGCAACCGCAGCAGTTCACTGGCTGCAGTAAAGTGCAAAGGCCGTACCGCAGGGTGCGGCCTTTGTTTTGATACATTGCTATGCAAAGCTAAGAGCGCTTTACTAAATTACTTAAGTATTGTTTCAACAATACTTAAGCTGTACCAAATAACTGACTAATTAGTCAACACATAGCTGGTATTTTGGTGTGCATAATCAACAACGCTGCTACCTAGCTCACCAGTACTATTTCGCTAGTGAGTAGCCGTGCCGTGCGCTGCACAAAGCGTGCTTGTACTAGCCGAGCTGGGCAATAAAGTATAGACAGCTCATACTCGGCGCAGAAGACCTAGGGAACAAGCACATCTTTATTCTCTTTTAAGCTGGCGATGCATTTAGCACCCTGGGTTTCACTCTTACTACCTAACTAGTTATTTTACTTTATTACAACAGGGAAGGTATATTTGTGTAGTAATACCGTTCATCTGATACACAAAAGCGTACATGCGTGCATCATATACCGTAACCAAAACCTATTTATATGCAACACGCTGAGCAGCAAGCAGAGAAAAGCATGGCTCCTGGCTCGGTACGTGACACCGGCGGCCGAATTAAGCAGGTGCTTGACCATTATAAGCTAACGACTTACCAGGCTAATGAAAAGCTAGGCTATCTAAAGAGCTCGAAGCTGTACAAAGTACTCAACAATGAGGTGCGGCCGGGCTATGATACGCTAGTAGAAATTATTACAGCATTTCCGGAGGTGTCACCTGCCTGGCTTCTGATGGGCACTGGCCCGATGCTATTAAAGGATGCTACCGAGATAGCAAGCCCTATCACCACAAAGCTCACGGGGGCTACCAAGCAGACAGCCTCTGCAATCAATAACGACAAGGTCTTAACTATAACGGTGGACCGCGAGGGCCGTGATAATACGGAATTAGTACCGGTGCAGGCTCAGGCCGGCTACGGGGTGCAGCACAACGAGGCCGTCTATTTGCGCGACCTGCCTAAGTACCGCATTCCTGGGTTCGAGCACGGCAACTATCGCGCCTTTGAGGTAGCGGGCGATAGCATGGAGCCCACGCTCAACCACCGCGATATTGTGGTGGCCTCGTACGTAGATAACTGGCGGCTGCTGGAACCAGGCGATGTGTACGTGGTGGTAACGGCCGAAAGCGTGATGCTGAAGCGAATTCGGGAACGGATAATCACCGGCGACATGACAGTCATGCTGTATTCGGATAACCCCCACCGCAAGCCCTACCCAATGGATGTGGCCGACATCGCGCAATTGTGGCGGGTGCGGGGCTACATCTCTACCTACTTACCTAGCGCGCCAGACATCACTGTAGAAAGACTGTGGGAAGTAATCGAGGCGCTGGGATTTGATAAAGGTGAGGTGCGGCGCCATTTAGAGGAAAATCCACCTACTGATACTCCTCGTTAAGAACTATTTTGGGCGAGGCTGCTAGCGGCAGCCTCGCTCAGGCTTAGCTGATTTTTGCTTACTCACAAGACCAGTAAGCCCATCACGCGGCAATACGTGCAGAGAACACTCTACCGCGTTTCGAACACCGACGTTAGTAGGGGTGCCTTCCCCCCTGGCTACTAGCAGCATCCAGCCGTCTATTATCTATAGCTACCGCTGCGGCCAAGTAGTGTACTCAGCGCTGCTGCGGACATCACGCGCCGCTGGGCTGGTAAGGACTTAACCTGAGGCTGGGTAAGTCTCTGCACCTAGGCGCTACCACACTCTTCAGGACCGAGCGCTGGAAGGCTTGCTAGACAGCTATTACACCGAGCACTACTCACTCGGAGTCCAGGTATTGGACTTGTCAGCAAAAAAGGGACTCTTTTTTAAACTAATCCGGGAATACGCAGGCTCAATTTTGGGATAGCACAAGCTATACTATGCAGCTCTTTAAAGCTGAACATTTACTATAACCAACTACGATAAGCTATAAAATATTAGCATTTACACGCTAAATAATGGCGTACAAAAGGCAACATATAACACTTACTATTTTCTTACTATAATTAAATTACTGATAGGTTATTACTATATCAATAATAAGTTAGATTAGCTTTCACTTTCTCCTCCTTAACCGGCGCTCGCCTCTATTAATGGCCCATTACTTGCTACTAGGCCATGTACAAGTAATCAACCCTACTCATCAGGCTGTTACTGACATTCAATTTTAATCAGCTCCACCTCATTAAAAAATTACATTTTTATCGCATTATTTGCGCTGGCAGTGTACCTTTATAATCTGGAAAGCTACTTTTGCCCACCCTCCTTTTCTTCTATTCTTTAATTTAAGCTTATCACCGTGTCATTAGAACTAACTTTAGCAACTAAGCTGGCTCCCGCTTTTGCACCTGACGTAGTTCCGGCTCTGCCCCGCCCTTCCTACGACCAAGTCGTACTGCCCGGCGATTACCCTGACCCGACCGTTATCAAAATCGGTGATACGTATTGGGCCAGCGCCACATCGGCCGAGTGGGGCGCGGTCTTCCCGCTCTTTACTTCCAAAAACCTCCTCGACTGGGAACTGGTAGGGCACGTTTTCCCCGACAAGCTGCCTGACTGGGCCGGTTCCAATTTCTGGGCGCCCGAGTTTTACCAGGAGAATGGCCGCACCTACGTATACTATACAGCCCGCAAAAAGGGCGGCATGCTGTGCGTAGCCGTGGCCAGCGCCGACCACCCCGCCGGCCCCTACCACGACCACGGCCCGCTGGTGGGCCAAGAGGCAGGCTCCATCGATGGCTTTGCCATCCCTGACGAGCACGGCGACCTGTACCTGATATGGAAGGAAGACGGTAACTCTTGCTACCAAGAAACCCCCATCTGGGCCCAGCGCCTCAATGACGAGCGCACGGCCCTCATTGGGGAAGCTACCGAGCTCTTCACCAACGATGTGCGCTGGGAAGGGCCCCTAGTCGAAGGCTCGGCCCTGGTGCGCCACAACGGCTGGTTTTATATGTTTTATGCCGGTAATAGCTGCTGCGGCAAGGGCTGCCAGTACGCTACCGGCGTGGCTCGCTCGCGAGCATTGCTGGGGCCCTGGGAGAAGTACGCCCAAAACCCCATTTTGGACAGCAACGACACTTGGAAGTGCCCCGGCCACGGCACCGTAACGGAGCTCGACGGCCGCTGGTTTTTGCTGCACCATGCGTATTTCAACCAGAGCCACGAGTTTGTAGGCCGGCAGGGCTTGCTGAGCGAGTTTACCTGGAATGCCGAGGAGTGGCCCGAGTTTGTGCGCCGCAGCCCCCAGGCCCCGCCCCTCACCGACCTAGGGCGCCTGCACATCGCCGACGAATTTAATGGCAGCCAGCTGGGCCTGGAGTGGCAGTGGCCCATTGGCCAGCAGCCGGCCGTGGCCGTAGCCAATGGCCAGCTGCACCTTAGTGCTGAGCCGTCGCGCCTAGGTGCCGTAGTGGCCCGGCGCACCCACACGGCCACCTATAAGGCCGCTACTACCCTCGATTTTGCGGCCCTGCCCGCTGACACCTTCGCGGGCTTGGCTGCCGTGGGCGACCCCTACAACGCCCTGGCTCTGATGGCTGGCAATGGCCAGCTGCAAGTGTGGCACCTCAAGAGCGGCAAGCAGCAGTGCCTCACGTCCATCTTTGTGGAGCCCTGCGCAACCCTCACCCTGCGCCTCGAAGTATGGGGCGGCCAGCGCTACCGCTTTGCCTATAGCACTGACGGCGCTACCTGGCAGCCCCTACCCACCGAAAACTTCACCGTGAACGGCACCTACCTGCCACCCTGGGACCGCGGCGTGCGCCTGGCCCTAGTAGCCCAAGGCGAGGCAAATACCTCCGCTAGCTTCCACAACTTTATTTTACGGAACCAGCGCTAAGGCTAGTACGACAACAGCAAGGCCCGGATACCATATTGGTACCCGGGCCTTGCTGTTGTCGTACTAGCCTTAGCGCTCCGAGAGGCACTTAACGTGCCTGCCACGTAAACGTCACGCCTGGGGCGCCACCCGGTAGCAGGGTCGGATTGGCCTGCCAGCTACCGCGCGGCGGCACCACGGGCTGCCCTAGGCCCACCCCCGAGCGGTCGGCGGCGTGGCGGCCCCAGCGGTGGCGGTGGGTAAGGTAGGCGAGGTGCGCCGAAAGAATGCCGAAGCCAGCACCGGCAAAGACATCAGCTTCCCAATGCTTATTATTGAGCATCCGAAACGCCCCCACCGTCGTGGCCAGGGTGTAGGCCCCAATGCCGTACCACTGGCTTTTATCGCGCAACTCGGTGTGCACAATGCTGGCGGCCAAAAACGCCTGCGCCGTATGGCCCGACGGAAACGAGCGGAAATCGGACCCATCGGGGCGCTGGTGTTTGGTCAGGGTTTTCACGATAAACACGGAGCCCATCATGATGGCTTGAGACTTGACCAGGATGAGCGCCAGGTTCACGCGGTCGTTGCGGCTCTCAACCCCGAAGGCCAGCACCGCGCCCAGCTCTAGGTAGGGTGCCCACTGCATGTAGTCGTCGAGGTGACTGTTAAAGTTGGGGAAATTGCGCTGGATATCGCGGCGGGCATCGTACGACGAGTAGAAGCCGTGGTCGTCCACGACGCTAATGCCGTAGCCAATAAGCGCAGCCGGCACAATGGTCGCCTTAAATACCTTGCTCTGGTACCAGGGCCTAGGGGGCGTGCCGGGCAGCGTCTGGTACTTACGCAGCGTAGTGTCGGTGGGCGCGGGGGCGGAGGGCAGCACCTGGGCGTGGCTCGGCAGCACGGCACTAGTGAGGAGACTGATGCTCAGGCTCAAGGCTAGGCCACCTCGCCGAAACGCGGCTCCCGCGGGACGGGCCATAGTAGTAAAAAGGTTGGTCATAGAAGAAGGCAAAAAAAGAGCCGCCTCGTGCCAATTGGCGCGGGGCGGCCCAACCAAAGACGGCTGGCGCGGAGCAAAGTTATTTACCCGCGTCGTCGGTGCTGGCTTTGCTGAGGCTGGCGGCGTCTTTTACGAGCACCCGCGCCCCGTCTTTCAACGTCTTGGCCACGGCCCTGAATGGCCCGCTGGCCACTTCCGTGCCGGCGGTGAGGCCACTAATAATCTCAATGTTTTGAAAGTCGCTGATACCGGTTTTTACTGGCGTCATAACGGCTTTGCCATTTTTAATCACGAATACTACTTCCTCAATTTTGGCCTTGGGGGCGGCGGGACCCTCAACCTTGGTAGCCGTGCCGCGACCTGGCCCACCCACGCGAATCCCATTGCCCCGCGCCTGCGCTTTGGCCGAGTCAGAACGGGTGGTAACGGCGGCCAGCGGCACACTCAGCACGCCGGCCTTGCGCTCGGCAATGATATCGACCGAGGCCGTCATGCCGGGGCGGAAGGGTACCGTGGTGCGGCCATTGGCTCCGACCTTCACTAGGTGCTGGTAGCTGGCCGGTAGCAGGCGCACGCGCACCTCAAACTCGGTTACGGCCTCGGCAGTGAGGGCATCCTTGGCCGTGTTGGCAATGGCCGTGACAATGCCCTTAAACTTCTCGTTTTGGGTGGTGTAGGAGTCTACTTCCACTTCGGCCGAGTCGCCGAGCTGCACCCGGATAATGTCGTTCTCATTCACGCTCACCCGCACCTCCATGTTGTTGAGGTTGGCAATGCGCATGATTTCGGTGCCCGCCATCTGGGTCGTGCCCACCACGCGCTCGCCTTTCTTCACGTTGAGCTTCGATACCGTGCCACTCACTGGGGCGTAGATGGTGGTTTTGTTCAGGTTTTTGCGGGCTTCCTCTAGGCCGGCCTGGGCCGAGCGCACCGTACTTTGGGCAGCGGTAATCTGCGCCCGAATAGCTTTTAGCTGCTCCTGCGAGGCATTATAAGCCGCCTGGGCCGCTTCGTAGTCGGCTTGCGAAATAACCTTCTGCTTATACAGCGAAGCCTGGCGGCGGTAGGTCAGCTCGGTCTGGCGGGCATTGGCAGTTTGCTGCTGGAGCTGCGCCTCGGCCTGGCCCACATTAGCACGCTGGGTACCCACCGAGGCACTCTGCTGATTCACCATCGCCTGGTAGTTATCGGGCCGAATGCGCAATAGCAACTGGCCTTTCTTTACCGAGTCGCCTTCCTGCACGTAGAGCTCAGTTATTTCGCCCGATACATCGGGCGAAATCTTTACCTCGGTTTCGGGCTGTACCTTGCCCGAAGCACTGACTTTCTCCACGATAGTGGCTGGCCCTGCCTTGGCGGCCGTCACTTCGGTGCCCGTGGGCTGGCCTATCCAGCCTTGCTTCTTGGCCACCACATAGCCGCCAAGCAGCACGACGACGATACCTAGGAGAATAAAAAGGAGTCGGTTGTTCTTCATGTAGAATTAGGAGTCATGAATGATGGGTTATGAATTAGCAGTTGAGAAGCAATGCGGCCCCTACCTCCTCCTTCATAACTCCATAATCCATAATTGAATTAAAGTGCCAGTGGCTTGCCTTGGTAAAAGTCCAGCACCTTACGCCGGAAGATGAAGGTGTACTTGGCCTGAATCTGGTTGGAGACGGCGAAGTTGAGGTTGTTTTTAGCAATGTTGAACTCGGTACCGTTGAGCAAGCCGTTGTTGAAGCGGATTTCCGAGTTGCGCTGCGTGAGGGTGAGGGCCTCTACCTGGCGCTTGGCGTAGATGTACTGAAGCTGAGCAGCGCGGGCGTCGGCGGCGGCCTGCTCAATGCTCTGGCGCAGGGTAAGGCGCGCTTGTTCGGCCTGCACCTCGGCTTGCTGCACCCCAATAAGCGAGCGCTGCACCTGGGTACGCACCTGCAAGCCATTGAGCAGCGGAATGGAGAGGGCAAACTGAATCTGGCGACCTAGGTTTTGGTCGAGCTGGTCCCAGTAATTTTGCGGCAGCGTGACGGAGTTGCGCTGATATGTCAGTACGCTGAGCGGAGTCAGCGCCCCGTTATTCTGAATAAAAAACGTGGTACGCCGCGCACTCGAGTCACTCCCGATTGACGTCACTGTTCGGCCTGAGGAGTAGCCCGAAAAAATGCTACCCGTCAGGCTCAAGCGGGGTAGGTAGGCGCCCCGCGCCACATCCACCGTGCTCATCGCGCTGCGCACGCGCAGGTCAGCGGCCTGAATCTCGGGCAGGCGGGCGGCGGCCGTCTGATAGGTCTGGTTGATGTCAACTAGGTAGGCCGCCTCCTCATCGGGGTCGGGCAGCGGGGGCACCTCAATGGCAAAGTCCTGGTTGGCGGCCGGGTCGAGATTGAGCAGCTGAATCAGCGACAGCCGGGCCAGCACGGCCTGGTTCTGGGCGGTCACCACGCTCAGTTGGTCGGAGGCGAGCTGCGATTGGCTATCAAGCAGCGTGCTCTCGGGGATGCTGCCGGCCTTGAGCAAGATGCGCGACCGCTCAATCTGGGCCTCGTCGCTGGCCACCCGTGTCTGGTTAGCGCGCACCAGTTCCTGGGCCAGCACCAGCTGCAAAAAGGCCGAGGCCACGTTGAGGCTCAAGTCATTGCGAGCCTTTTCAATGTCTGCCGCACTGGCCTTGTAGTCCAGGGCATTGCGCTTAATAGTGTTACGAAGCTGAAAGCCCTGAAACAGCACTAGTTGCGACGCAGCCGAGATATTATTGGCCCGCACCGTCTGGTTTTGAAACTCAAACGTGAGGGGGTTTACGCTCCGACCGTACTGCCAGTTCTGGGTGGCGTTGACGTTGGCTGTGGGCAGCAGCGCTGCCTTGCTCTGGCGCAGCAGCTGGGCATTATTAAGCGATTGCAACTGGCTGAGGCGCACGTTCAGGTTGTGCTCCAGGGCGTAGTCGATGGACCGTTGCAGCGTCCAGGGGCCGGTGGCCGGCGCGGCGGGGGCACTCAGCGCGGCGGCAGGCGCCGTAGCTGGGCGGGCGGGCTGCGTGGGCGACTGAGCCGCCACGGGCCCGGCGGCCAGCAGGCCAGCCAAGGCCAGCGCCACGCGGCCCGGGGGCAAGCAGGTAGTTTTTGCAGTCATAAGCGGAAAGGAAATGTGTTTACACGAAAGTCAATCGGCGGCTAAGACGCAGGCAGCCGGCTAGTGTTTTAGGATACCTAGGCGGCGCTGCCGCCTGTATCGCCGCGCCCGGCCTGGGCATTACAAGGGCGTCATTCCAGGGTTGGGATATAGGTAATGCGGTGCACCCAGCTTAGCTGCCGCAAGTACGCCAGAGTAATGTCTTTGATAGGGCTGTCCATCTCGATAAACTGCCGCGCCGCTTCGTTCTTGCCCTTGCGCGACACAAACATGGTGGCAATGTTGCAGTCGTCGTGGGCAATAACCGAGGCAATGAAGGCAATCGAGCCCGGCATATCATTGGCATCGACAATGAGCGTGTGCAGCGACCCCGAAAAGTCGCAGCCAAAGCCATCGACCTCCACAATGCGAATGACGCCGCCGCCCCGGCTCTGGCCCACCACCTCCACGCGGTAGCCATCGGGCCCGGTCAGGTTGAGCTTGATGGTGTTGGGGTGCAGCGTCGAGGCATTGCCCACGCTCTGAAACGTGTAGTTCAAGCCCGCCTCGGCGGCGTGCTCGAAGGCCGTGCGGATGCGCTCATCGTCGGGCCGGTACCCTAGGAGCCCGGCCACAATGGCGCGGTCCGAGCCGTGGCCCTCGTAGGTGCGGGCAAACGAGTTGTAGAACGTGATGACCGCCTCAGTGGGCAGCGTCCCGAGGATGCGAATGGCGGCCCGCGCAATGCGCACCACGCCCGCCGTGTGCGACGAGCTGGGCCCTATCATCACGGGGCCTATCATATCAAAGATGCTGGATTTTTCGGCCACTGGCAGGGGGTGAGAAGGTTGTGAGGTGAAGCAGTGAGTAGGTAGCGAGGTAAGCGTAAGGGCTTTTTTTACTTCCTTATTTTCTCCCCTCATTACCTTCTCACCTCATACCTCCTTCATGCGGGGCTAAAATTAGGGCGCGCCGCCCAAGGTTGGGTGCGGCGCAGACGGGCCGGCCGATATTTGCAGCGGTCCCTGCCCTCTTGCTTATGTCCGAACAGCCCGCTTCCCCCCTGCCACCCGACGAGTTTTCGCCCGCCGTGCTGGCCCAATTGCGCCGCTTGCAGCAGCGCTACGCCGCCGATGGCCAGGACCTAGCGGCCTACCTCGAAGGCCTCTACCACGCCGACTACATCAACTACTGGGACTACATTGAGCTGGACACGCTGCTGAGCCTGCAACGCCCGCTCACGAAGTTTCCGGACGAAGAAATCTTTATCATCTACCACCAAATCACGGAGTTGTACTTCAAGCTTTGCCTGCGTGAGTATGAGCAGCTTGGCGAACTGCAAGCTCCTACCCTGGGCGAAGTAGTACTGCGTCTAGGTCGGGTGAATCGCTACTTCGAGAACCTGATTGACTCGTTCGACGTGATGGTAGATGGCATGGACAAGCAGCAGTTTTTGCAGTTTCGCCTCAGCCTGATGCCCGCCTCGGGCTTTCAGAGCGTGCAGTACCGCTACATCGAGATTGCCAGCACGGCCCTCGAAAACCTGGTGCCCGAAGAAAAGCGGCGCCTACTCGGCGATGCGCCCACTCACGAGCAGTTTATGGGCTGCATCTACTGGCAGGCCGGGGCCACTGTCGAGGAGACCGGCGCCAAGGCCTTGACCCTAATCGAATTTGAGCGCAAGTACGCCAGCGACCTGCTGGCCCACGCCCACCACTACCAGCACCGCAACGCCTGGGCCGTGGTGCAGCGCCTGCCCGAGGCCGAGCGCCAGCACCCGCGCCTGCTGCGCGCCCTCAAGCAACTCGATGTGAACGTGAACGTGAACTGGCCGCTCATGCACTACAAGTCGGCCGTGCGCTACCTCCAACGCGACCCCACCGACGTGCCTGCCACCGGCGGCACCAACTGGCGCAGCTACCTGCCCCCCAAGTTTCAGCGGCGCATCTTCTACCCCCAGCTCTGGAGCGCGCAGGAACTAGAAGACTGGGGCAAAGGCTGGGTCGAGAAAGTGCTGGGCGAAGCGTAAACTCCTACTAGAGCTCACTCTGTGGCTATTAGCACTCGTATGAAGCTACTGCCGTCCGAAGCGCAACTACAAAAACAAACTAAGCATTTTGCTTATTACCAGCTGGTCAGCGGCAGTGTAGCGGCGCTCTGTATTTGCTGGCTGCTTCACATGGAGAATCTGTCTAGCCTCTTCCTACTGGCCTATTGCGGCTGCTTAGGCCTAGCTGGTTTCATCAGCTACTGTGGCTACGTCACACTAAAGCAGCCCCCTAGGGGACTACAACTAAGCCAACTAAGCCTGCTTGCGCAGCTTGTGGGGTTTGCCGCCGGTGGTTTCTCTTTTCATTTTTTTGCAGGGCCTTACTTAGCGCTAAGCCTGAACCTAACCACTGGCGTGCTCTTCAATTTACATGCTAACCTAGCCGGGCTTAGCTTCGACATTACCAATACGTCTACCGAATTACGCTTGTCAGTCAATGTGGTCGCAATGCTGCTGTTCTTTCGCACTACTTTTTGGCTTAATGAATGGCACGCTCGGTACGCAAACACGGGTAATGGCTACCCCTACCCACGCACCAAGAGTAACGCTACTAGCTAGCCTACTCTGCCAGCACGGCCGGGGGGGTAGCCGCTACTAGCCGCCGCTCGTCGGCTAGGTAGCGGTGCAGGCCGCTTTCTACGCTTGGCAAGAAAGTGCCGTGCTCGCTCCCTAGCACGCTGTAGCGCGGGCGACGGGCCGCCCAGCCAAGGCTGGCGGCCGGCCGGGGCACCACCCAGGCTTCGTCGAGGCCAGCCACGCGCAAGACTAAGCGCGCAAACTCGGCCCAGGTGTAGGCACCTTCGTTGGCGAGGTGCCAGCGGCCTTGTGCCCCATCGAGGAGCAAGTCGAGGCTGCTATTCACAAGGTCGGGCACGTAGGTGGGCGAGATAACCACGTCGTCGGCCACCTCGATGGTTTCGCCCTGGCGGCCGGCGGCCAGCACCTGGTGCACGAAATTGTAGTCGTCCCAGGCGCTGAAGAAAGCGCTGGTACGCACCACAAGGGCGCTGGGCAGGTGAGCCAGCACGGCTTCTTCGGCCAGCAGCTTGCTGCGGCCATACGCGTTGAGGGGCTGGGCTACTGCCCGCTCGAGGTAGGGCGTCGTTTGCTGGCCATCAAATACCAAATCCGAAGAAAACGTGAGTAGCTGCACGCCCTGCGCGGCGCAAGCCGCGGCCAATAGGCGGGGGCCAGTGGTGTTTTCGCGAAAGCAGCGGGCGGTGTCTTTCTCGGCCTCGTCGACGCGCACGTAGCCCGCAGCATTGACCACCGCCCAGGGTTGGTAGTAGTCTAGGGCTTGGGCAATGGACTCGGGGTCGGCAATGTCGAGGGCAGCGCGGTCGAGCACCACCGTTTCGAGCCCCCGAATATAGCAAACTCGCTGAAAAGCCTGGCCTAGGGAGCCGGTAGCACCGGTAATCAGAATGGGGGAAGTAGTGGCTATAGACATCGTGTAGTGGCTTAATTCCTTACTAACTGGTAGCGACCATCAGGCCGCCTCGGCAGGCCAGTGAAAGCGCAGGTCGCGCTGCCACCAGCCCGGTGCGGCCAGTACGGGGTGCGCATAGTGCCCATGGCGAATGAGGCTACGCACCATGGCATGCAGGGCAGTGGGGCGAGGCTGCCCGCTGCGCACGTCAAACACGCCGGGCTCGTACGATACCCCGTCTTGGGTGAGCAGGTTATCCCAGTCGAACGCGCCCAGCAGCGACCACACCGTGAGGCCGCGCAGCTCGACGCCCTCGGCCAGCAGGCGGTTGGCCACTTCCCAGGTTTGGTGCAGCCAGCGCAGCTGCTCCTCGCGGGTGCAGCCTAGGTGCGCTTCCGTAATGGCCAGCGGCCGGTTGTAGCGCTCCCAGGTTTCGCGCAACAGGTTTTCGAGGCCGTTCACCTCTACTCCACTCACGCGCACGGCTTCTAGGTCCACGTAGGCGGAGTGGTATTGCCCATCGAGCGCTGGCAAACCTGGAAACAAGTCGAGGCGCTCGTCGAGGTAGCGCTCGCTGGTAACGTAGTTATTAATGCCTAGCACATCGGGCGGCAGCGGCTGGTCGATAAAATCTTGGAGCTCGGCCTCGGCAATACCATTGGTGCGCAGGTAGTTCCAGAGTGGGTGGGCCGGCGTGACGCGGCCGCAGAGCACGTCGAACGTCAGCCAGCGGCGGTGGTTTTCAAACGCTACCTGCTGGGCCAGGGCCGGGGTGCCGTGGGCCTGCCCTAGGTCCTCGGTTTGCACGAGCTGGGCGGTGGGGTTCACTTCCCGGATGGCCAGCATGGCCAGCTTAGTAGCCAGCAACTCGTTGAACAGCACCCGCACAAACGTGCGGTCGTCGCGCCCGTGCGGATACCACAGGCCATACAAGGCGCTGAAGCGGGCCGTAGTCAAGGGCTCATTAACCGGTGTGTAATACTTTACCCACGGGTAGCGCTCGGCCACCATGCGGGCGTAGCGAGCTAGGCCGGGGGCAAACGTAGGCTGGTCGAGCGCCGTGTAGCGCGGGCCGCTGCCGTGGTGCACGAGGCCCACAATGGGTTCGATTTCTAGCTCTTGCAGCCGCGCCAGGCGCTCATCAGCCCACTGCCAGTCGGGGCGGTCCAGGCTTTCGGGAGCTACGTGCTCCCACAAAATGGGGTAGCGCAAGGTACGCAAGCCGAGGTCGGCAAAGCGGTCGAGGTCGTCGAGGCGAGTGCGGTGGCCGTTGCGCGTGAGCTGGTCGGAGTAGGCTTCGCTCACTCGCCGACAGGTGCACTCCACCCCACCCCATATCTCCACTTTGTTGTCACTCGTTACTGCTTGGTTCATTCGTTCGGGCTTTCGTTCCACGTTCCGGCTCCTAGGTAAGGGCCAGCTGCTGACCGAGCATAACGCATCGGCCATTTTAAGTGTACTATCCCTACTACCAATAAGTTACGGCCGAGCTATATCCCCTACCGGGTAAGCCCTGCTATGAGTAAGCCGTAACGGCCGCACCCTCAGCACCGGGCGGCTATTTAGGCCAAAACCTATTTTTTTATGGATTCTACGGCGGGCTCCCATTCTGCTGCCCCGCAGTGTGGACACTGGTGAATGGGCAATTGTGGGGCTTCTACTACCTTCCCACAGGCCAGGCAAGCGAACTTGCCGGGGGCCGGGGGCTGCAGTTTTCGGAAGTCTTTGTCCCAGCCCGGCAGTAGCGACAAGCCCGGCTGCGGGTCGTCTTCCTCGACTAGGCTAAACGTGCCGTTGGCCTCCATGTAGAGGCGGCGCACCTGCCCTAGGTGCTCCAGGCTTTGGCCGCGCAGCTCAGCAAAGAGGCGCTCCTGCGACAGCACCGAGTGCTCCATAGTAGGCAGGTCGAGCACCCCGCCGGCTACTACGGTGCACACGTTGCCTTCGAGCACGTGCTCGACGCCAGCGTGGCGGGCCGACCAGTGCGTTAGCAGCCGCTGCCCCAGCACTACTACCACCGCGATGACCAGCGGCGCCAGCAGCCCCCGGTCGGCCGCGAGGATGGGGGTGCCAATGGCCGCAGCTAGCGATACCAGTGCCGCTAGCTCGGTGCGGCTCAGCTGCCCGGCCATGCGCTTGCCCATCAGGCGCAGCCCCGTCAGCAGCAGCAGGTAGAGCAAGACCAGCCGGATGGTTGCCTCCAGCAAAAAGGACCAGGGCACTTCGCCCATCAAGATGCGCAGGTAATCGGTAATATGAGGCGTGGGCGGAGGCATAAGTGAGTTGCTACGCAACTAATTACTGTTAATGTACTTGCTAGGGGCGCGTTACATTAGGCCCGGACTTTCGTGCGCCGAGCCTAGGTTTAGTGGTTTCTCCTTCCGGCTGCGTATTTGCCGGGGGCTACTCGTCTTGGCTGGTGGGGGCGGGCAGCACGGCCGGCGCCCAGTTGTCGGCGTGGCAGTGCAGGCAGCGCGTGCCAGCATGGTCGGTGGCGGTGCTGACATAGCCGCAGGTAGCGCACACCTGTTTGCCCTGGGCAGGCCCGCTAGTGGCCGCCGGTGGGGCATCGGCCCGGGGCAGCACACTTAGCCCCGGCAGGGGCTCGGGCAGCTTATAGAGGCTGATGCGGCCATTGGCCTCGAAGTAAGCCCGGCGTAGCTCGCCAAGCTGGGCAATACTCTCGTTGCGCAGCAAGCCAAATAGCTGCTCCTGCGACATCGCCTGGCGCCGCATGGCTTCTAGGTCCAGTACCCCATCGCGCACCAGCACGGCCAAGTCGCCTTGCTGCACCAACTCGATAGGACGGTATTTAAAGGCCAGCCAGTTGCTGAGGCGGTGCATGCCGAGCACGGCCAGCAGCGCCACCATACTCGGCAGCAGGCCCGCTGTGGGCTGCTGCAGGGCTCCGGCCAGCATAGCCCCTAGGGTGAGTACTACGGCCAGCTCGCCCACCGAAAACTGCCCTTTCATGCGCCGGCCCAATAGGCGGGCCAGCATCACCATAAAGGCAAACATGATGAAGGCTCGCAGGGCCACTTCGCCTGTGAAGGCGGCGGGCGCCTGGCCAAACAGCCACCGGTGCCAGTCGCTGAAGATAATATCCTCCTTCTTCATAAACCTTGCCTACGGCGCTGCTTTACGTGAAGGAAGCTCAACGGCAGGGTACGAGGTAAGGTTGCGGCTAAATAGCTATGTAACAATACGGGGCACGGCGCAGCTATGGTCAATAGCTGCACCGTGCCCCGCCCTAAGTAGCCCGCCCGTGCCCGTATTAATTGCGCACGGCAATCAACAGACCGAGCTCTTTGTAGCGCATATTAAATTTCTTGGCAATGGCCGCGTTGGTCAGCGAGCCCTTGTAGATGTAGACGCCGCTGCGGAAATGCTCGTTGGTAAACAGCGCCTCATTGATGCCGCCCTGCTGGCTGATTTCCTGCAGAATGGGGGTGAAGATATTGCTCAGCGCATTGGTGGCCGTGCGCGGCACCCGCGACGCAATATTGGGCACGCAGTAGTGTACCACGTCGTACTTGCGAAATACGGGCTTGCTGTGGCTGGTGAGCTCACTCGTTTCGAAGCACCCGCCCTGGTCGATGCTGATGTCGATGATAATGGAGCCGGCGGCCATGCTGGCCACCATATTCTCAGGCACCATAAACGGGATGCGCCCCTCCTCCACTGCCAAGGCCCCAATCACCACGTCGGCCCGCCGAATCTGCTGGCTTAGGGCAAACGTATCGAGGGTGCTGGTATACAGTTGCGCGCCTAGGTTATGCTTCAGGCGACGCAGCTTATAGAGCTGGTTATCGAACACCTTAACCTCAGCCCCCAGTCCAATGGCCGCGCGGGCCGCGTACTCGGCCACCGTGCCAGCTCCCAGAATCACCACCTGCGACGGTGGCACCCCCGTGATGCCCCCCAGGATAATGCCCTTGCCCTCGTTGGAGCGGGCTAGGTACTCGGCGGCCACCAGCATCACTGTCGAGCCCGCTATCTCGCTCATGGCGCGCACCACCGGCCGGGCCCCGCTGGGGTCCTTTATCAGCTCAAAGCCAATGGCATTGACTTTTTTGCGCGATAGGGCATTGACAAACTCCGACGTCATGGTGCCCATTTGCAGGGCCGAAATGAGCGTTTGGCCGGGGCGCATCAGCTCGATTTCATCGGGCGTGGGCGGCGCCACTTTCAGAATAATGTCGGCTTTGTACACCTCCTCCGTGGAGTAAGCGATGGTGGCACCCGCCTCCGAGTAGTCGTGGTCGGAGTACTTGCTGGGCTCGCCAGCCCCACTTTCCAGCATCACCTCGTGGCCCTCGTTTACGAGGTGTAGCACGGCTTCGGGCGTGAGCCCTAGGCGGTTTTCCTGCAATAAGGACTCCTTGGGCAGCCCAATAAAGAGCTTCCGCTTGCGCGTTTCCACGGCCAGCATCGACTCCTGGGTGAAGTAGGCGCGGCTGGTGGCCAGCGCTCCGAAGCCGGGGGGTAGCTGTTCGGCCATATGTTTTTTTCAATTATCAATTGTCAGTTAACAAGGCTGTACCCGCAAAAAATTTGGCTGGCAAGCTGCTTGTCCCATCCTCTTGCTAATTGCTTATTGATAATTGGTAATAGATAATTCTCTTGATTCTGAACTCGTTACATCCAGGGCAACCTGTAGGTAAGCGTCGGGTAATAACCCTGCCACCCGGGCAGGCCATTCCACTAGACAAAGATACCCCGAATCGAAGTACTCGGCCGCACCGAGGCGAAGAGCCTCTTCTTCAGAGTCAATACGGTAGAAATCAAAGTGATAAACAGGCAGTCCCTGCCCATTGCGGTACTCATTGACTAGGGCAAAGGTGGGGCTGCTCACATCATCGGCCACGCCTAGCACGGCACCTAGGGCCCGAATAAGGGTTGTTTTGCCGGCGCCCATCTCTCCTTCGAAGGCCACTACGGAGTGGCCACTTTCGGCAATGGCGACGGCGAGCTGCTGGGCCGCGGTGGGCAGCGCGGCTAGGGTCGGAATACTAATTTTCATAAGCGGTTAGCGGCTAGCGGCTGGCATTTAGCTGGACTCCTCAAGAGGAGCTGACAGGCAATGGCCAGCAGCTAGCAACCAAATAATCAGTGCATGCGGTCATTGCGCACGGGTAGGTTTACTACAATTTCGCCCTCTATCTTGAGTAGCTCCTGCAAGCGGGCGTCTACCTCAGCAGGGTCGCAATATTCTTTGGCCAGGTCTACGTAGCTTACAAAGTGGCCGGCCTCGCTGGCCATCAGCTCGTAGTAAAACTGGCTGAGCTCGGGGTCGCGGTCTTGCAGGTGCAGCCACAGCAGCTTGAAGCGCTCGCAGGAGCGCGCCTCGATGAGCGACGACACCAGCAATTGGTCCATGAGTTGGCGCTCGCGGGGGCCGCCTTTGCGCACGTGCGCCATCAGCTGCACCACGTACTCGTCGCGCCGGGGCCGACCTAGGGGCAAATTGCGCTTGCGCAGCTCCTTTACCACGCGGTCGAAGTGCTCCCACTCTTCGGCCACCAGGGCGGTGAGCTCATCGACTAGGCGCTCCTTTTCGGGGTAGTGCACGATGAGCGAGATGCCGGTGCTAGCGGCCTTCTGCTCGCAGTAGGCGTGGTCAACCAGTATTTCTTCGAGGTTTTTGCTGGCCAAATCGACCCAGCGCGGGTCAGAATTGAGCTTAAGCTTAAGAATCGTCTTCATCGCAGATTTAACTGATTTAACGGATTTCGCGGATACGCCTGCTGGCTAAGCGGGTGAGGTTTCGCGGATTTTGCGGAGGTAGGCTGCTTGCTTAGCTGATACTTGGTGCTTGGTACTTAGCTAGGCCCGCCCAACCTGCGATACAGACGCTGTCTTCTGCCCTCTCGCCAGTGCAAATTTCGGTTAATAATGCCTAATAAACGGCAGGTAGCCGCCACTCAGCCGCTGGCTACTCGCTACCGCCCGCCTCTAAACGTACTCCCCACCTAGTCAGCCTGCGCAGCAGGCGTATCCGCGAAATCCGTTAAATCAGTTAAATCTGCGATTTAGCTGAAGAACCGCCACCGCACCCCGAGCTGCAAGCGACGCGGATAGCCGGTGTAGAAAGGGGTGGTGAAGTAGCCATCGTGGCCCAGACCCTGGTTGAGGTAGGCTACTTTTAAGAAGATAGTGGCCGCCTTGATATCGGCCGTCAGAAACACGTTGGCCACCGCGTAGTTGCGGATGGTAAAATTGTCCTGCACGTAAAATTGCTGCACGCTGGGCTGATAGCCATAGGCTTTAAAAACCGATTGGTAGTACAGCTCGGCACCTACCTGCCCCAGCAGCGCCTTTTTAAACACGTAGGTCTGGTAGTACACCCGCGACTCGGTGACGAGGGCCGGAATGCGCAGCGCCGTATTATCATCGCCGGCGCCGCTGGTATAGGTTCCTTGGTTGTCAAAAAACACCTTACCCACCCGAAAGCGGTGGCGCACGCTGGCAATGAGCAGCCGCGTAGCCTCGGACTGCTGCTGGGGCTGGCTCAGCAAGTTGTAGCCCGCAATATGGCCGTAGTACACCAGATTAGAGATGTTGGCTACCGCCACACTTGCGTCGATGGCGTGGTCGGCCAGCAGCGGCAGGCGCTGCTGCAAGCGTCCCGAGAGCTGGGTCACTTGCGTGTTATTGAAGTTATCGATATTCCACTCGTAGTGGTTGCCCAACTGCCGCTGCTGGCTGAGCGTGGGCGCGTAAGACGTGGTGAGCAGCTCGGCCGAGAGCGGCCCCGTGCGAATGCGGCCGCGCAGCCAGTACTCGCCCAGCGGATTGTAGCCTCCCGGCTTGTACTCGCCGGCTACTTCCACGGCATAGATAGTGCGGTAGTTGAAGGAGGCCGTACCGCCGACAAAAACTTGCGAGTACGTATTCGAAAACTCGGCCAGCGGGGCGGCTTCAGTCGTGCTCGTCGTAGCCAGCGTGGGCAGCAAGCTGGTTTGGCGCAGGGAGGCCGCCCGGTAGCGGGCGTAGAGGTTGTACGCCACGTGGTCGGTACTCCCCAGCAGGCCCACCGTATTTTCGGCCTGGCGGTAGGTCACGCGGTCGGCCGTCTGGAGTTGATTAAGCCTGATTTGCGTATAAAAATCCCGTTCCGTCGTCACGACCGGTGAGTTGAAGCGCCCGTTTAGATTCCCGTCGAGGTAGCCATTGTACTGCCGGTGAATGTCGAACACATGATAGGCCGTGACCCCGCGGCCCAGCAGGCGGTACGAGTGAAAGAGGTGCAGCTGGTCGCGGTCGTCGGTATTGGCAGCATAGGCCAGCCTAACCTGGGCGCGGTCGTACACGAATAGATTATTGGTTGCCAGCTGGCCGGTCTTGGTTGTATCGCCGGCTAGCGGTAGCACTCCGCCCTGCTCCACGGCACGGTGGCGAGTATTTACGAGGCTTACCAGTAAGTGGTAGCGCTCGTCATCGGTTTGGTAGCGGGCAAAGAAGCGGGCGGCATTGTGCTCGACCAAGCCCGCATCGCTGCCCCCACTGGAACCCGGCCCCACGATTTTGGTCGACGCAATACGCTCGTAGGCGGCCCCGATACTGAAGTTTTTTTTCAGTGAGCGACTGTAGCTAAGTTCGAATACCTGCTCGCCCGCCCCGCTCTGGATAAAGCGAAAATACGAGTACGGCGAGCGGCTATCGTAGTACGGCACCTGGCTGCCCTCGCGGGCGTAGCGGTCAAATACATTGCGCCCTAGGCGGGCGCCCAGCGCCGTATTAGGCTGAAAAAACAGTGGGCGTGCGGCCGAGCCCACCGCGCCCAAATCCTGGTGCAAGGTGCTATCGCGAAACCAGAATTTTTGCTGCGGCCAGCGCACCAGGGCCGTGTCGATGACCGTGCCGCGGGTAGAGTCGGCCAGCACCTCGGCCTCGTAGATGACGCGGGTTGTTTTGGGCCCGTAGAGCACCTTAGTCGAGTCGTCAACAATCTGGGCCTGCCCCAGCAGCGGAGCACCTAGCACTAGCCCAAACAGGAGAAAGAGCCAGCGGCTGGCGGCAGTAGGAAGAAAAACCATGCGGGGTAGCAACACTCAAATTAGGGCCGGCGCCGAATGGCAACGCCCGCCTGAACTCATAAAAGTACCAGCGAACCGGGGCTTGCGCCCGGCAGCAGCTGGCGCAGCTGGGCCGCACCGGCCCCCAGCAACGCCACTCGCACCGGAATCGTGTATACTGGCAGGCCCACCAGGGCCTCGGCCAGGGCCGGCGCCAGCAGGCGGGTCGCGTCCTTTTCGGTCGTAAAAATAGCCTGCCCCGGCTGCCAGCGCGCCCGCACGGCCCCTAGGTCGGCCGGCGAAAAAGCGTGGTGGTCGGGAAACACAAACTCCTCGGCTAGCTGAAAGCCGCTCGCCCGCAGGTGCTCGCGCAAGGGCCCCGGCTGCGCAATACCCGTGAGCAGCAGCGCCGGCCCGCCGGCCCTAGGTACCCCCAGCGCTTGGGCGGCCGCCGTAAGCGGCTGGGGCGGGGCGTAGTCGTAGGCCGAAAACAGCACCGGTACCCCCGGCCGGGCGTAGCGCCGTACCTGGGCCGTGACCTCCGCTTGCGGCTCAGGTGCTAAATCGGACGGGCATTTGGTAACGATAACCACATCGGCGCGGGTGGCCCCGGCGCGGGTTTCGCGCAGGCGGCCCGCGGGCAGCACGTGGTCGTGGTAGAAAGGCCGCGCCAGCTCCGTCAGCAGGATATTGAGCGTGGGGCGCACGCGGCGGTGCTGGTAGGCATCGTCGAGCACCACGGTGGTGAGCGCGGGGTGGTGCTGGCGCAAGAGGTCAAGCCCGAGCTGGCGGCTTTCGGCTACCGCTACCGGCACCCCTAGGTGCCCAAACTGCCCATAGTACTGCCAAGGCTCGTCGCCCACGGTAGCAGCCGAGTCGGTAAGCGTGGCCAGGCGCGGGCCTTTGGTCTGGCGGCCGTAGCCCCGGCTCAGAATGGCCGGGCGCTGGCCCTGGCGCAGCAGCTCTTCTACTACCCAGGCCACGTGGGGCGTTTTGCCGGTGCCGCCCACCCGCAGGTTGCCCACCCCGATAAGGGGCACCCAGCCGGGCGCCGATTTCTTCCAGCCGTGGTCATAGAGCCAGTTGCGAACTGCTAGCACGGCGGCGTAGAGCCACGAAAAAGGCAATAGCAGCCAGGTTAGCGCCTGGTGCTGGGTGCGAGATGCTGGGGGGAGGCTAGGCCGCATACGCGGGCAAAGGTCGGCCTTTTTCAGCAGTCCTGCGTACCCATGCCCACCTTACGTTATTGTTCCAATGCCCGATTTTGCCGCTCGCCTACTGCATTTGCTGCGCACCTTCCCCCTCCCCGATTCTCCGCTGCCGGGCAGCGTAGAAGTACGCCGCTCGGCCGAAGACCCGGCCGTAGCGAGCATTATCACGGCGTTCGCCACTACCTATTACCGGGGCACTAATCAGCGCGTGGGCATCTTTGGCATCAACCCCGGCCGCTTTGGTGGGGGCCGCACCGGCGTGGCTTTTACCGACCCGGTAGCCCTCACCGACATCTGCGGCATCCCTCACACCTTGCCCAAGCAGCGACGTGAGCTGTCGAGCGAGTTTGTGTACCAGTTTATTGCCGAGCTCGGCGGCCCTACGCCGTTTTACGAGCATTTTTTTCTGAGCTCCATCTACCCGCTAGAACTCACGCACGCCGGCAAAAACTACAACTACTACGATGCGCCCGCCCTCATCAAAGCGCTGTGGGCCGACATGCGCCTCTCACTGACCCAGCAGGCCGAGCAGCTCAACCTGCGCCGCGACGTGGCCGTGAGCCTAGGTCGTCGCAACGGGGAGTTTCTGCGCAAGCTCAACGACGAGCTAGGGTTATTTGACCGCATCGAAGTCCTCGACCACCCGCGCTTTCTGATGCAGTATCGCCGCCGGTTCTTGGCCGAAAATGTGGCCCGCTACGTGGAAGTGCTAGGCGGGCTGCTGCCCTAGATGGCTTTGCATGGCCCCTGCTACTTTTGCTCGCGGCTCGTAGTACGTTTTTGAGCCCAACGACCACGCTGAAAAAGCGAAGCAGGAACTTGCTCTTTACGGTCCGACTCCGAATGCCTCCTGAGCTATTCTAATGGGCGGCGGGGCGCCTACAGCCGCTACGCCTTGCCTTGGAATAGTTAAGTTGGCCAAGGGCCGCGGCAGTCGGCTTTTGTGTAAGCTATACAGGCAGGCAACCTTCGGAAGTACGGCTACGCAGTATCCTCAGCTATTTACCAGCCCTTAACCCCAGCTCCCCTCCTCGTGCCCACCGTTCAAGACCTAGCGCGGCTGCTCGAAGCTGCCGCGCCCCTCACCTACCAGGAAAGCTACGACAATACTGGCCTGCAATGCGGCCTGCCCAGCGCCCAGATTACTGGCGTGCTCATCGCCCTCGATTGCACGCCCGCCGTGGTGGCCGAAGCTGCCCAGCGTGGCTGCAATGTGGTGCTGTGTCACCACCCGGTTATTTTTCGGCCGCTCAAGCGTCTCACCGGCAAAGGTTTAGTCGAGCAAACCATCATGGCCGCGCTCAAAGCCGATGTCGCTATCTACGCCGCCCACACCAACCTCGACAATGTGCGCCAAGGTGTAAATGCCAAGCTGGCCGAAAAACTAGGCCTAGTAAACACTCGCATTTTAGCGCCCAAAACCGGCACGCTGGCTCGCCTCAGCACCTATGTACCCAATACGCCCGAGTACCCTGGCCTAGCCGACCGCGTATTGCAGGCGCTGTACGCGGCGGGGGCGGGCCAAGTCGGCGACTATAAGGATTGCAGCTTCCAAACGCCCGGTACCGGCACTTTCACGCCCGGTCCCGCGGCCCAGCCGGCCATTGGGCGCCAGCTCCAAGCCGAAGCCGTGCCCGAGCTCAAACTCGAAGTACTGCTGCCGCTACACCGCCAAGACCCGGTACTGCAAGCCCTGCGCAAGGCGCACCCGTATGAAGAAATTGCCTATGAAATCGTGAAGCTCGAAAACCAGCACCAGGACGTGGGCGCAGGCATGGTGGGTGAGCTTCCCGAGGCCCTAGCTCCGGCCGAGTTTCGCCAGCGCCTCAAGCAAGCCCTAGGGGTGCCGGTGGTCAAGTACACGGCCTTCGAGCAGCCCATTAAAAAAGTAGCGCTGTGCGGCGGGGCGGGCAGCTTTCTTACCGGGGCGGCCGTGGCCAGCGGGGCCGATGCCTACGTAACGGGCGACATAAAGTACCACGAATTCTTCGCTCCCGAAGGCCGGCTGATGCTCTGCGACGTGGGGCATTTTGAGAGCGAGCAGTACACGGGCGAAATCTTCCGCGATTTGCTGCTGGGAACGTTCGGTCGTACTTTTGCGGTCTTATTCGCTGAAACTCCCACGAATCCCGTTCAATATGACTGCTAACTCCGCCGCCGTGGTCAACCCGGCTGATGCGCCCATTTCGGCCAAGCTCGAAGCGCTGCTCAACCTGCAACGCATTGATTCGCAGCTCGATGAAATTCGGCGTGTGCGCGGCGACCTACCCGAGGAAGTCCGCGACCTGGAAGACGAGATTGCCGGCTACGAAGCGCGTGTAAAGCGCTTCGACGACGAAATCAGCGGCCTCAACGACCAGATTAAGCAGCGCAAAGCCGCTACCAAAGAAGCTGAAGGCCTCATCAAGCGCTACGAAGAGCAGCAAACCAACGTGCGCAACAACCGTGAGTACGAGGCTATTGCCAAGGAAATCGAGCTCCAGCGCCTCGAAATTCAAATTTCGGACAAGCAAATTAAAGAAGCTCAGTACCAGATTGAGCAGAAAAACACCGAGGCCAACGTAACACGCCAGCGCCTCGACGAGCGCCGCAAGGACCTCGACACCAAGAAAAGCGAGCTCGACACCATCGTGGCCGAGAACGAAGCTGAGGAAAAAACCCTGATGACCGAGCGCGACGGTGCTACCCAGCCCGTAGAGCCCCGCTTGCTGACGGCCTACGACCGCATCCGCGGCAACATGCGCAACCGCTTGGCGGTGGTGCTGGTGCGCCGCGACGCCTGCGGTGGCTGCTTCAACACGGTACCCCCGCAGCGCCAAGCCGACATCATTTCGCACAAAAAAATCATCGTGTGCGAGCACTGCGGCCGCATCTTGGCCGACGTAGAAGGCAAGCAAGTCGCCTAGGTTACTGGTTTTTGTTTTGGAGAAAAGGAACGGCTTTGGTCGTTCCTTTTTTTATACGCGTTGGGTATGAGATTTCTTGCTGAGGTTAGCTGGCACTGTCTTGCAGTGTGCCGAGGCTGGCGCCTAGGTATACTGAGTGTGCTCGCCGGACTGGCAAGCACCTCAGTGGGCCTAGGTGCGAACCCAGGCGCATCGCAGCGGGAAGTGCAGCAGCCGGCAAATCTGCTCGAAGTAGCAGCAGCGCCTACCCTCTCGCCCGGCGCCCGGCGCGCCTACGCCGAGCTGCTGAAACTGAAAATCGGTACCTGCCGCCAGCTACTTGCCGCCGAGCCGGCCAACGACCCCAGCACGATGCTCGTGGCCGATTGTGCCGATTTCGTGGCGCTCATCATCAGCCAAGATGCCAGCCGGTATGAGGCCACGATGGCTGCCCACGACGCCCGGCTGGCTGTGCTGGACAAAGCACCCGCCAGCGCCCTGCGCGACTACGCCCAGGCCGAAATCAGCCTGCACCAGGCGCTCAGCCAGATTGGCTTTCACCACGAGGTGCGCGGCGCCTGGAACCTGCGCCGCACGGCGGGCCTGATGCAAGCGGTGGCCGCGCGCTACCCAGCGTTTGTGCCGGCTCGCAAGACCCTCGGGCTATGCCAATTCGGTATTGGCTCCTTGCCCGAGGGCTACCACTGGTTTTTGCGGCTGCTGGGCCTGCGCGGCAGCGTGGAGGAAGGCCTGCGCAACTTAGGCGCGGCCGCTACGCAGCCCAACGACTTCCAGACTGAAAGCCAGATTTTGCTGGCGCTCATTCGTGAATCGTACTACAAGCAGGGCTCGGAAAGCCTAGCGCTAGCCAGCCGCTTGGCCCGCGAGCAGCCCGATAATTTACTATTCAACTACTTGGTTGTTAGCCTCAATAAGCGCCAGCACCACGGCGATGAGGCGCTGGCCGCCTACCGCGCCCGGCCAGTGGGGCCGGCGTATTACCCACTCGGCTTTGTGCACCACCTAGCCGGTGACCTGCTACTGTACCGGGGCGACTACGCCGCCTCGCTGGCCGAAAACGAGCAGTTTTTGCGCGAGTACCGGGGAGACTACTACCGCAAGGATGCGGCCTTTAAGCTCTACCTGGCGGCTTGGCTGGGCGGCGCACCGGCGGCAACCTGCGAGCGCTACCGCCAGCAAATTAACCTAGGCGGCCCGCTCACGATTGAGGAGGACATCTACGCCCAGCGCTTTTACCACGATGCGCAGCCGCTCAACGCCATCCTTACCCGCGCCCGCCTCCAAACCGATGGTGGCTACTATGCGCAGGCCCTGGGCACGTTGCAGCAGTTTCGGGCCTCCGCCGCCACACCCGCCCGCGACCAGCTCGAAGCGCCCTATCGCCGGGCCCGCGTGTGGCAGGGACTTGGCCGCCTCGACTCGGCCCGCGCCGACTACCAGCGCACCCTGCGCCGCTCGGCGGCCCTAGGTGAGCCGGCTTATTATTTCGCCCCGCAGGCGGCCTTGCAGCTTGGCTACCTGGCGCAGGCCGCCGGGCAGCGGGCGGCAGCGAAGGGGTATTTTGAACGCGCCGTCGCCTACCCCAAACACGAATACAAAAACAGCACCGACCAAAAAGCTAAGCTGGCCCTGCGCCAGTTGTAGCTCGTTGTATCGCAGGCCCTGCGCGCCTGCGGGTTACAAGTTTTGTTTAGCTTCCCTACGCGCGGACCCGCTGGGTCCACGGTTCCTCCATGCTCCGCATTCCCCTCGCCGACCTACCCGCTGACTTTTGCGCCCGTGCCTTGCAGTGGGCGGCGCAGTTTCCGCACTGCGCTTACTATGAGCACAATGACTTGCAGCAGTCGGCGGCCGGCACATTTAGCCGGCTACTAGCGGTGGCAGCTGTGGCGCCTGGTGCCCCTAGGTCGCTAGCCGAGCTGGCCACTTACCTGCGGGAAGAGCCAAGCCAACAACTGCCTTACTGCGGCTTTGTGACGTATGATGTCAAGAATGAAATTGAGGCGCTTCACAGCCAGAACTTCTCGGGGTTGGCTTGGCCCGCGCTGCATTTCTTTCGGCCCGAAACCTCCATCCACTGGCAGGCTGATGTGGTAGAGATGCACGGCCGTACTGCGGGCGTGCTGGCAGCTATTTTGGCTACCGAAGTACCTGCCGCTACCCTACCTAACGTGCCGCCGCTGCACCCCCGCATGCCCCGCGCCGAGTACCTAGGCGCCGTTGAGGCTGTGCGCGAAGACATTCTCAGCGGTGAAGTATACGAGCTCAATCTGTGCCAGGAATTTTACGCCGAAAACGTAGTGCTCGACCCGGTAGCGGCTTTTTGGCAGCTCAATACCGCATCGCCGGCACCCTACGCAGGCTTTCTGCGCCACCACGACCACTACCTGCTGTGTGCCTCGCCCGAGTGCTTTATCACGCAACATGAGGGTACTATCACGTCGCAGCCTATCAAGGGGACGCGGCGCCGCGGTGCTACCCCGGCCGATGACGAGCAACAGCGCCTGGCTTTGCTACACGACGAAAAGGAGCGCGCCGAAAACCTGATGATAGTGGACCTCGTGCGCAATGACCTCGCCCGCGTGGCCCGGCCGGGCAGTGTGCGCGTGCCCGAGCTGTTTGGTACGTATGGCTTTCGCCACGTATGGCAGCTGATTTCGACCGTTGCGGCCGAGCTGCGGCCCGGCAAGAGCCTAGCAGCTATTCTGCGCGCCACCTTCCCGATGGGCTCCATGACGGGCGCGCCCAAAATCCGGGCGATGCAACTCATCGAACACTATGAGCGCAGCCGCCGCGGCCTTTACAGCGGCAGCCTAGGCTACGTGTGGCCCAATGGAGAGTTTGACCTCAACGTAGTGATTCGCAGCCTACAATACCGCGCCGATACTGGCTACCTCAGCCTACAAGTCGGCTCGGCTATCACTTACGATTCGGTACCCGAGCACGAATACCAGGAGTGTCTGCTCAAGGCGCAGGGCGTGCTCGAAGCACTTCAGACAGTTATCAGGTAGCAGCCCGCCGCTACCAACTACCACCCTTTCTGATGGTTGAGAACGACTAGCTACTACCTGCTATCTAAGCAACCCTGTCATTCTGTCATTTCCCGGCACTATTTTGTATCTTTGTTATTGACCCGGCTCCCAGCCTCGGGCTATTTGCTTGCTATGTCTCAACCGCTCATTACGTTAGATTTCCTCGATAAAGCGCCTGCTACGGATGCGGCGACCTTGCCCGCCGACGTGCGGGTGAGTGCTGCCACGCGCACCGGCCGCACCCGCAAGCTCTACATCGAGAGCTACGGCTGCCAGATGAATTTTTCCGACTCCGAAATCGTGTCCAGCATCCTGGCCGATGAGGGGTTTGATACGACCGACGACCTCGCTGGGGCCGACCTCGTGCTGCTTAACACCTGCTCTATTCGTGAGAAGGCCGAGCAGACCGTGCGCATGCGCCTCAAACAAATCAACTCGCACAAAAAGCGCAAGCCTGGCATGCTAGTAGGCGTGCTCGGTTGCATGGCCGAGCGCCTGAAAAGCAAGTTTCTAGAAGAAGAGAAAATCGTGGACCTCGTAGTGGGCCCCGATGCCTACCGCGACCTACCGCAGCTTATTAGCCAAGTCGATGGCGGGCAAAAGGCCGTGAACGTGCTGCTGAGCCGCGAGGAAACCTACGCCGACATCACGCCGGTGCGCCTGAACTCAAATGGCATCACGGCCTTTATCAGCATCATGCGCGGCTGCGACAACATGTGCTCGTTTTGCGTGGTGCCCTTCACCCGCGGGCGCGAGCGCAGCCGCGATGCTCACAGCATCGTGCAGGAAGCGCGCGAGCTGGTGGCCGCTGGCTACAAAGAAGTTACGCTCCTAGGTCAGAACGTAGACTCCTATAAGTGGGCTAGCGAAGACGGCGCCGAGCGTGTCAACTTCGCCCAGCTGCTGGAGCGCGTGGCGCTCATCAGCCCGCAGCTGCGCGTGCGCTTTTCGACCTCGCACCCCAAGGACATTACCGATGAGGTACTGCACACCATGGCGCGGCACGACAACATCTGTAAATACATTCACCTGCCCGCCCAAAGCGGCAACTCGCGGGTGCTGGAACTGATGAACCGCACCTACGACCGCCCCTGGTACGAGGAGCGGGTGCGGGCCATCCGCCGCATCCTAGGTGATGACTGCGCCGTCTCCACCGATATGATTGCCGGCTTCTGCTCCGAAACCGAGGAGGAGCACCAGGATACGCTGAGCCTCATCGACTTCGCGCAGTATGACATGGGCTACAACTTCTTCTACTCGGAGCGCCCCGGCACCCTAGCCGCCCGTAAGCTGGAAGATGATATCCCGCTGGAAACCAAGAAGCGCCGCTTGCAGGAAATTATTGACCGCCAGCAGCTGTACGCTCGTGCTCGCTACGCCCGCATGGTGGGCCGCGTGCACCAGGTGCTGGTCGAGAACTTCTCGAAGCGCTCGCAGGAGCACCTCAGCGGCCGCAACAGCCAAAACCAAGTCGTTATTTTCCCCAAGGGTACTTTCCAGAAGGGTGACTACGTTAACGTCTTTGTAACGAGCACGACGGGCGGCGCGCTGTTAGGTGAAGCAGTAAGTTAATTGGTGTTGGTGAAAGCCCGAAAGACTCCGTGGAGAAAGAAAAGGGTTAAATCCTTTTCTTTCTCCAGCTTTTTAGGCATCATCATTTTATCAGCATTATTACTCAAGCTATAATCATCGGCGAGAAAAATCACGTTGGAAATAGCCCTGTTTCTCAAGAGTTTTCTTACTCCTATGAGTTTGTAGTAAATGGTGAAAAATATGTTGGTAATACTCGCGACTCTAGGTGTCGGGTTGGGGATATTATCAAAATAAAGTATGTGCCTACCAATCCAGATTTTAATACTAACTGGATTAATAGTTAGCTAAGAACTTGACCAATCAAGAAATTCAATCCATCAAGCAACGCTTCGGCATCATTGGCAATGCGCCAGCGCTGAACTACGCCATCCAGGTGGCCGCGCAGGTTGCGCCCACTGATATGACGGTGCTGATTACCGGCGAAAGTGGGTCGGGTAAAGAGTCGTTTTCCAAAATCATTCACGCGCTGTCGCCGCGCAAGCACGGGCAGTTTATTGCTATTAACTGCGGCGCCATCCCGGAGGGCACCATCGACTCGGAGCTATTTGGCCACGAAAAGGGGGCCTTTACGGGGGCTAATGAGGCGCGCAAAGGCTACTTTGAGGTCACCGACGGCGGCACCATCTTCTTGGATGAGATTGCCGAAATGCCCCTAGGTACCCAGGCGCGCCTGCTGCGCGTGTTGGAGAATGGCGAGTTTATCCGCGTGGGTAGCAGCAAGGTACAGAAAACCGACGTGCGCGTGGTGGCCGCTACAAACGTAAACTTGCTCGACCGCGTGCAGGCCGGCAAGTTTCGTGAAGACCTATACTACCGCCTCAATACGGTGCCCATCACGGTGCCGCCGCTGCGCGACCGCGGCGACGATATCTACCTACTGTTTCGCAAGTTCACGGCCGACTTTTCGGAGAAGCACCGGGTGAAGCCCATCTCGCTCACGCCCGATGCGGTGCGGCTGCTTACCCGCTTTCGCTTTCCGGGTAATATTCGCCAGCTGAAGAACTTAGCCGAACAGATTTCAGTACTGGAAATCGACCGCGAGGTCGATGCCACCCGGCTGACCACCTACCTGCCAGCGGCCCAAACCTCGCAGCTACCAGCACTACTGCCGGGCCACGGCGGGAGCGGTCCCGGCGGCGACTTTGGCTCGTACTCGGAGCGCGATATTCTCTACCGGCTGCTTTTTGATATGCGCCGCGACATGACCGACCTCAAGAAGGTAGTACTGGAACTAGCCAGCGGTACGGGCCCGCGGCCCGCAGCCGATGCCCAAGAGTTGCTGCGCCAAAACAGCCACCTGTTTACTAACCTAGGCGAGTCGTCGCCCTACCCCGGCCCCGACAGTCCCGCCGACGCCAATGGCTACCTACTGCCGCCGGCGGCTGGCCCGCTGCGCGTAGATGTGGCTTCGCCCACCTCGTACAATGATGAGGACGAAGACACGCAAACGGAAGACATCTCGCACGAAACTGAGGAAGAAACGCTATCGCTCGATGCCATTGAGAAGGAAATGATTCTCAAAGCTTTGCGCAAGCACCACAACAAACGTAAATACGCCGCCCAGGACCTAGGTATTTCCGAGCGTACTCTTTACCGCAAGCTGAAACAGTATGATTTGGAATCGGCGTAATCGCGTTGTCCTCAGCGGACTACCGCAACTGGGCAGGCGCCAGCTAGTGGCTGGCCTAGCCCTGGCCCTACCGGCACTGCTGCTGAGTGGCTGCGGCATCTACTCGTTCAACGGTACGAATATTGACCCGTCGGTTAAGACGCTTTCCATTCAGACGTTCCAAAACAATGCGCCCAACGCCCCGGCAGCGCTCAGCCAGCGCTTTACGGAGGATATTAAGGACTACTTTCAGCGCAATACCACGCTCAAGCTTGTGCCGCGCGATGGCGATTTACAATTCGAAGGCACCATCGTAGCCTACGACTATGCGCCCGCTGCCATTCAGCAGGTGGGTGCAGTGAGCCAAGCGGGTAGCAACCGCCTCACCATACAGGTGCAGCTACGCTTTACCAATACCAAGGACTCGAAGCAGGACTTTGAGCAGACCTTTCAAAGCCAGGCCGACTTTGCTGCTACTCAAGATATTGCAACGGTGAACAATGACTTAACGGCTCTTCGTAACATTACGCGCAACATCATCAGCGATATGTTCAATAAGTCAGTTGCCAACTGGTAAGGCACTCTGCTACTTCTGGCTAACAACTATAAAGAGGACCTTCCCACTAGTGGGGAGGTCCTCTTTACATATTGGCTTTTGGCTTCCTCAAGCCCCGCATTCAACCTAGGGCTTTTGTGCGGCGACCTGCTGAAAAACCCCTCCTAATCTGCTGAAAATGGCGGCTATTGGGAGAAAGCAGAAGTGTAGCTTTGTGTTAGTGCGGCGAGGTGGGCACGCTGCCGTAGAGCGGACCAATCGCGTCGTAGATAACCACTTTGTCCCAGTAGACTGCGTACTGGTCTCGAAAAGCATCGTGCAGGGGGTGCTGCTGGTAGTGCTGCTCATCGGCTGCGCTCTCAAAGAAGCACAGCCAGGAGTACGTGTACGTGCGCTCAATCACGGCGCGGGTGGTGCCGGCCGGCGTGCCAATGTGCGCCAGCTTGATGGAGGGAACGCCCGCCAACATCTGCAATCCTTCGAGCAGACGGGCCTGGTCAGCCTCGCTGGCGTTCGCTTTGGGATAAAACAGCACATGGTGCATAAAAAACTCTCGGGGAGCAGTCAGGTCCATAAGGGCAAGAAAAATAGAAAGAGGTGGGCAGAAACCAGCGCGGGCCCCGGCTATGCACGCCTAGGAGCTGGCGCTGGTGGGGCAAATTAAGCGACTACTTCCTGTTTTATGCCTTACAGGCCCTGCTGCCGGGCGGCAACCCGACCTATAGCTAGTTTTGCAAGGCTCCTACGCCCGGCTCAGGCTCAGCCAAAATAGAACTACACGCCCCTTACACTAGCACCAGCAACCCACCCTTACCCTTCTTCATGCGCTCACTACTAGCCCTTTGTTTACTGGCAATGCCGCTCGCCGCGGCGCAGGCCGCCCAGCCTATCCGCATCAGCAGCCCCGACGGGGCTGTGCTGGTAACGGTAGACCTCACCGCCCAGGGGCAGCCTACCTACACGGTGCGCTACCGCCAAGCTGAGTTGCTGCGCCCCTCACACCTAGGGCTGCGGCTCGCTAATGCCGACCTCACGCAAGGCCTGAAGCTGACAAAGGCCGACCAGCAAACTGTGGTGACCGACGACTACCAGCTGGCCACCGACAAGCGGGCCAAGTGCCGCTACCGGGCGCACCGGCGCGTGCTGCACTTTGCGGGGGCGGTCGGGGCGCCGCAGCTCAGCGTAGTGTTTCAGGTGTCGAATGATGGGGTAGCGTTTCAGTACGTGCTGGAAGGCTCGAGCCAAGAAGTGCAGCACATCACGGCCGAGAGCACTACGTTTCACCTGCCGGCCGGGGCCAAGGGCTGGCTGCACCCGCACGCCAAAGCCCAAACCGGGTTTGCGAATACGCAGCCCTCGTACGAGGAATACTACCAGCGCGGCATAGCGGCCGGCACGCCCTCCACGCTGGGGCAGGGCTGGTCGTTTCCGGCCCTGTTCGAAACCGGCGGGCACTGGGTGCTGCTGACCGAGGCCGGCATGGGCCGCAACTACTCTGGCACCCACTTAGCCCACGCCGCGCCCGATGCCGAGTACGGCGTAGCCTTCCCGCAGGCCCCTGAAAAGACCACGCCCGAGGCAGCCTTGCTGCCCGAAAGCCGCTTGCCGTGGCGCACGCCCTGGCGCGTGCTCGTAGTGGGCAACTCGCTGGCGCCCATCGTAGAATCGACGCTGACAACGGATGTGAGCGCCCCCGCCCAAACGGCCGCACTGCCGGAAGCACCGGGCAAATCGTCGTGGTCGTGGGTGCTGCTCGGCGACCAAAACACTACCTACGACGTGCAGCGCCGCTTCATTGACTACGCCGCTGACATGGGCTGGCGCTACTGCCTGGTCGATGCGCTCTGGGACAAGCAGATAGGCTACGATAAGATGCAAGAGCTGGCCCAGTATGCCCGCTCCAAAAACGTGGGCCTGCTGGCCTGGTACAACTCAAACGGCCGTTGGAACGAGGCCCCGCAAACTCCTACCAACGTGCTCTTCGAAGCCGAAAGTCGCCGCAAGGAGTTTGCCCGCATCAAGCAAATGGGCATTGCGGGGATAAAAATCGACTTCTTTGGTGGCGACGGGCAGTCGTTTATGAACTACTACCAAGACCTGCTCGTCGATGCCGCCCAGGCGGGCCTGCTGGTAAACTTCCACGGCACCACCATCCCGAGGGGCTGGAACCGTACCTACCCCAACCTGATGACCATGGAAGCCGTGCGCGGCTTCGAGTTTCTAACCTTCGACCAGGCCAACACCGACCAGGAGCCTACCCACTGCGCCACGTTGCCCTTCACCCGCAATGCCGTGGGGCCCATGGACTTCACCCCGATGGCTTTTTCAGAAATCCGGGGCAAGCAGCGCCGCACCTCCAATGCGTTTGAGCTGGCTTTATCGGTGCTGTTTCAGTCGGGTATTCAGCACTATGCCGAAGTGCCCGAGGGCATGGCCGCGCAGCCGGCCTACGTGCAAGACTTCGTGAAAAAGCTACCCGCGCGCTGGGCCGACGTGAAGCTGCTGGACGGCTACCCCGGCCAGTATGCCGTGCTGGCCCGCCAGGCCCCCGGCGGGGGGTGGTATGTGGCCGGCATCAATGGCACTGACGCACCCAAAACCATTCAGCTAGACCTCGGCAAACTTGGCCTGAAAGGCGGCACGCTCATCACCGATGGGGCCACTAACCGCAGCTTCAGCACCCGGCCCGTGGGGGGCAGCACCATCAGCGTGACGCTGCCCGCCCGGGGTGGCTTCGTGGTGCAGCCCTAGGTCCTGCCTGTGGCCGGTAACCGCTGCTTGCCTCCTCCCTGCTGCGTGCGCCGCACCCTAGGCAGCACTGCTACCCTGCTGGCGCACGAGCAGCGGCTTGCGCGGGTCCCCTTGCGCCAAGCGGAGCGTTCGCATTTTGATACATTCTGCCCGGGCCAGCTAAACAGTAGGCTCATGCCGGCCAGCTGCTTAGCTGGCCTGGGCAGAAGCGTAGCCTAGCGGCAACATTTGGGAAATATAGCCCGTCGATTTTCGCAGCTTATTCTCCTGCTTACTGCTTGCAAGATGCAAAAAAAGTACTTGTCGCTAGCGCTAGTGGCCGCTGGCGGCGCGTTGGCTAGCTGCCACAAAGAGGAGGTCACCACCCCGGTGACTTACCCCACCTACGCCGAGGCGTCGAACCCTAGGGTGCTCTCGACCGCGCCCAACGGCACGGTGCTGTATAACGGTGGCTTCGGCTCGTCTATCGCTGCCGACCCCAACGACCCAACGGCGTTTTACCTGCTCACCGACCGGGGGCCAAATGCGGCCGGCGTGGCGGCCAACTCCATTGTTTTTGGCAAGGCCGACTTTACACCGCAGATTGGCAAGTTTCGGTTGAAAGACAACCAGCTAACCCTGGAGCAAACCATTCTGCTAAAAAATGCGGCCGGGCAACCACTGACGGGGCTGCCCAACCCCGTGGGCCAGGGCAATACCGGCGAAACTGCCCTTGACCTGAGCGGTCAGGCCCTAGGTACCAACGCCGATGGCATCGATTCGGAAGGGCTGGTGCTGGCCTCGGATGGCACCTTCTGGATAAGCGACGAGTACGGGCCGCACCTCGCCCACTTCGATGCGACGGGCAAGCAGCTAGAGCGCATCAACCCCTTTGGCACCGGCCAGGGTGGGCGCACGCTGCCGCTGGTGCTGGCCCGGCGGCGCCCCAATCGGGGCATGGAAGGCCTTACCCTCACACCCGATGGCAAAACGCTGGTCGGCCTGATGCAGTCGCCCCTCTACAATCCTTCAGCGGCGGCCGTGTCGGGCTCGACGGTGCTGCGCGTCGTCACCTTCGACCTGGCAACCGGGGCTACCAAGCAGTACGCCTACCTGATGGACAACGCCAGCCTGACCGGGTGCAGCGAAATCGCGGCCATCACCAACACCACCTTCCTGGCCCTGGAACGCGACGGCCTCTATGGCGGCAATGCCCCGTCGGCGGCCACCTTCAAAAAGGTGTTTAAACTCGACTTAGCGGGGGCTACCGATATTTCGGATGCGGCTAATCCCGCCACTGGGAAGCTCTACAATGGCCTCACGGTAGAGCAGTTGAAAAACCAAGCTGGCCTGACGGCCGCGGGCGTGGTGCCCGTGACCAAGACGCTGGTGCTCGACCTGCTCACTGTCACCTCGCCGACCTACCCGCATGACAAGGCCGAAGGCATCGCCCTCCTCGGCAACGACCTACTGGCCGTCTCCAATGACGACGATTTTGGCGTGCTCGATAACGGCGCCAATGGCTTTGCCCCCAAAACCCTGCCCGCCACTGGCAAAGTCGATGCAAACCGCATCTACTTCCTCAAGCTGCCGGCGCCGCTGCGGTAGCCAGGCCCAGCCTGCAAGCCGCCGGCTAATGTACGCGTGTCGCACGACCCGTGTACGCTAGCCGGCGGCTTCTGCTTATTTACTAGTTTACTACCTAGGTAGCAACGCTGTTTTTACGCCTGTCTAACTACCCCGCTTACTGCCTTATCATCCGGCGTTTTACCACCTAGGGGCAGCAGACAAAGCGACCTAGGTCCTCGCTGGAATTTCTATCGTTTGGCCGGGCCTTGGCTAGCGCCGGATGCCCCGAAGTACATGTTGCCGATTATCAAACATGCGCTGAGTAGTGGCGTATGAACACAACGGCCACGCAAACTTGATGATTAGATAAACCACCAGCCGTCGCGCTACCCGACCTTTGCCACTCACCTGACCCAGCGCCCCGACGTGTATGCAGTGGTACCAAGAGGAAGTGGAGCGCTTGGCGCGGCTACCCGTCGCGGCAACAGAGCAGCCAAAGGTGGTCTTCTATGGCAGCTCCACCTTTACCCGTTGGCTTGGCCTAGGGGCTGATTTTCCGCAGGTGCAGGCTGTTAACCTAGGCTTTGGTGGCTCGACACTGGCGGCCTGCGCCTGGTTTTTTGAGCGAGTAGTGCCCCGGCAGCGGCCGGCGGCGCTGCTAGTATACGCCGGCGACAACGACCTCGGCGACGGCCGCACGCCGGAGGAAGTGGTGCTCTTCTTTGAGCAATTGGTGGCCCTGAGCAAGGCGCAGCTGGGCAGTATTCCCTTCTGCTTTGTGTCGATTAAGCCCAGCCCGGCGCGGCTCTACCTACGCGACAATATTCAGTACGCCAATGCCTGCATCAGGCAGCGCATCGCGGCCCTAGGGCCACCCTACTATTTTCTGGACCTCTACCCGGCCATGCTCGATGAGCAGGGCACTCCGCGACGCGCTCTGTACGAGGCCGATGGCCTGCACCTATCGCCGGCGGGCTACGCCTTGTGGCAACAAGCTATTGGCCAGCAGCTCGGCCACATGGGGCTGCTTCCTTCCTGAGGCAAGCCGCCGAACGGCTTTGCTTTCGCACGTCTCTTATTTAAACGTAAGCTGTATGCGCCGCGAATATCAACACTGGTGGAGCCCGGCCCTAGGTCGGCCAATGGAGCTACTCGTATTTGGGCACGCGGGGGCGCGGGTGCTCTTTTTCCCGACTCGCCGGGCGCGCTTTTTCGACTACGAAAACTGGGGTGTGGTGGAGGCCTTGCGGCCCCGGCTCGAGCGGGGCGAGTTGCAGCTCTACTGCGTCGATAGCGTCGATGCCGAAAGCCTGTACTGCCCCCACAAGCACCCGGCCGAGCGCATCAAGCGGCACTTGCAGTACGAGCAATACCTGCTGGAGGAAGTGCTGCCCCTGACGTGCCACTGCAACCCAGACCCGTGCCTGATGGCGGCCGGGTGCAGCATGGGCGCTTTTCACGCGGTCAATTTCGCCTTTCGGCACCCGCACCTGTTTGCCAAAGTGGTAGGCCTGAGCGGGCGCTACGACCTGACGCAGGCCATGGGCTGCTTCCGCGATTTGTTTCAGGGCTACGTCGACCACGAGGTGTACCTGAATACCCCAAACCGCTTCCTTCCCAACCTCAGCGACGACTTCTACCTAGGGCACCTGCGCCGGCTCGACATCAAGCTGGCGATAGGCGAAGAGGATGCTTTTCTGGCGGATAATTGCTTTCTGGACCAACAGCTGTGGGCTAAAGGCATTGCGCACCAGCTACATATCTGGGCTGGCGAGGCACACACGCCGCCCGCGTGGCAGCAGATGGTGCAGCTGTACCTCTAGCGCGGCTAGCTACTGAAGGAGAATGCAGGCGGCACGCAAAGTAGCCGCCACAGCAGCGGCAGGAGGTAGCTGATGGTAAGGGCACTGGGCAACACCTAGGGTGGCGTGCTACTGCAAGGTTACGCAATACCCGGGTGGGCGTAATGAAATGATAAATAACCTGGATTAATGCAATTCAATGGGCGAATAGTCAGACTGGACCTACTATGCACCTTGGTTAAACCTGATTTAATTCTGTTGAATCAGCCGGTGAGCATAGTTTGATAACACGGCCTGCTTGGTGGCCGGAAAGGGGGCGGCGGAATTTTGCACCAGCAAAGTTGCTAGCCTTAACCTGCCTTTAATGAACCGTTTTTACGCACCTTTCTTTGGTCTGCTCTGCTTGCCGCTCACGATGTGGGCGGGTACCATCCGGGGGCGCGTGACGGATGCCCGCACCGGCGAGCCGCTGGTGGGCGCAGTGGTGTACTTGCAAGGCACCAGCTACAACGGCCAGGTGCAGCTTGACGGCACCTTTAGCCTGCGCAACGTGCCGGCCGGCGAGTACGAGCTAGTGGGCCAGTTTGTGAGCTACCAGACGCTAAACCAACACGTCTCGCTGACGGAGGCCCAGCCCGACCAAACGCTGAGCCTACGGCTGCGCGATAAAAACAACGCCCTAGAAGAAGTAGTGGTGCAAGGCCGCCGCGACCCCGAGGGCGAAACCGCCGCCCGGCGCATCGAGCAGGTAGCCCCCAGCATCGTGAACGTGGTATCGGCCCAGGCCATTCAGGTTTCGCCAGATATTCAGGTGGCCAACGTGCTGCAACGCGTGTCGGGCGTGACCCTGGAGCGCAGCACCAATGGCGACGGGCGCTACGCCATCGTGCGGGGCATGGACAAGCGCTACAACTACACGCTCGTCAACGGCATTAAGATTCCGAGCCCCGACCCCTACAACCGCTACGTGCCGCTCGACATCTTCCCGGCCGACCTGCTCCAACGCCTGGAAGTTACCAAGGCGCTCACGCCCAGCATGGAAGGCGATGCCACCGGCGGCGTGGTGAACATGGTAATGAAGGACGCGCCCGCCGAGCGCACCCTCACGGGGCAATTGGGCACGGGCTACGGGCAGCTGTTTTTCGACCGCTCGCTGCTGAGCTTCGACCGGGGCGCTATCAACCGCGAGTCGCCCACCGACCGCAACGGCAGTGATTACCAAGCCGAGACCAGCGACTTTCCGTGGGCAACCTTCAGCCAAAAGACGGCCCGGCCCAACCTGCTCGGCAACCTGACGTTTGGCAGCCGCTACGGCAAAGACCAGCGCCTAGGCGTGCTGCTGGCCGGCTCGTACCAGGGCCAGACCCGCGGCTCGGATGGCTACTTCTACGAAACGGGCATTACCCAGGACAACCACCCCGTGCTGCGTACCCTGCACGTGCAGCAGTACTCGACCCGCCAGGAGCGCCTAGGGCTGAATACCAAGCTGGATTACCGCCTCGACAGCCGCAATACGCTGCGCTTCTACGGCGTGTACTTGCAGCTCGATGAGGCGCAGGCGCGCTTCGAAACCGACACCACCTACAAGGGCAACGCCCGCCCCGACGTGGACCGCCGCCTGCGCTCGCGCCTCCAGCGCCAGGGCCTCGCCAATGGTACGCTGCAAGGCGAGCACCAACTCACGGACAGGCTCTCGGCGAGCTGGTCGCTGGTGTACTCGCGGGCTACCAACAACGTGCCCGACGTGACCGAGCAAGACCTCAAGCTGACGTCGGCCGGCAACCGCTACCAGGACGTGAGCCGCATCTGGCTCGATAACCACGACCAGGACAAAGCCGCGTATCTCAACCTGAAGTACAACCTGGCCGAGGGCCTGGAACTAGGCCTAGGTGGCCTCTACCGCGACAAGGACCGCACCAACCGCTATCTGAGCTACCAGCTGCGCGCCTCGAGCCAAACGGCAGTGAATGAGCAGGATATCAACTCGGAACCCTATTCGGTGTTCAACCCACAAGGCATTTATGTGGGCAATAACAACTACACCGCTACCGAGAAAATAGCCGCGGGCTACGGCCAAGTACGCCTGGTACGCGGGGCCTGGGAAATCCTGGGTGGCCTGCGCTTCGAGCACACCAACCAGCAGTATGTCACGAGCTTGCCTACTACTGAGGCGGCTTACAAGGGCCGCCAGCTGTATCCTGACTACCTGCCCAGCCTGCACCTGCGCTACGCGCTGTCGCCGAGCCAAAACCTGCGGGCGTCGTACTTCTCGTCCATCAGCCGGCCCAGCTTTTTTGAGCTGACGCCCCACAACAACGCGGGCAGCGTGAGCGAGAGCAACGTGTACCCCGAGGCCGGCAACCCGTATCTGCTCCACACCAAGGCTCAGAACTTGGATTTGCGCTACGAATTCTTCGGCGCGGGCAACGACCAGGTGATGGTGGGTGCGTTTTACAAAAACATCAAAAACCCGATTGAGTACGCGCTCACCAACCCCCTACAGTACGACCCCACTACCGGCCAAGTGAAGCCTGCCGCTAACACGACCGCCGTGGTGTACCAGCCCATCAATGCGGGCACGGCTACCAACTACGGCTTCGAGTGGGTGGGCGTCAAGTTTTTCGGGCCGATAGGGCTGTCGACCAACTACACCTTCACGGTATCAGAAATCACGACTAACAAGTCGCGCAATGCCACTGCCGGCGACGCCAGCCTGAACGTGATGCAAAAGCGCTCGCTGCAAGGCCAGTCCAAGCACGTTGGCAATGCTTCGCTGCTCTACAAGAGCCCCCGCCTAGGTCTCGATGTGCAGCTGGCCTACGTGTACACGGGCGCACGCATCGTGCAAGTAGGCCAGTTTCTGGGCCTCGACTACTGGCAGCGGGCGCAGTCGCAGCTCGACTTTTCGGCCGAAAAGCGCCTCACCAAAGCCGACAAACGCTTTGGGCTGACGGCCTATGTGAAGGTTCAAAACCTACTCAACACGCCCTATCAGGTCGATATCCTGGCCCCCGGCGCGCCGGCCGCGGCGGGCAGCCCGGCCACGGTCACCTATCCCTTCCAGGGCAATGCCGACCGGGTGTCGGTGGTGAACCAAACCTATAAGGCCTACTACCTGGCGGGGCTACGCTTTCGCTTTTAACGTGGGACCCCACCCCCAGCCCCTCACCTCCGGGAGAGGCCGGGGGTGGGGTAAACGAGCGCCAAGCCGCTAGCTCATCAACCGATATACCATCAAAATCATGCGTTTTACGCTATTATCCACGGCCGCCACGCTTGTGCTGGGCAGCGCGCTGCTTTGCTCCTGCGAAGAACTTATTGATATTGCCGCGCCCGTGCAAACGGTGGGGCAATCCTTCAGTGGCGACACGCTGCGCAGCCCCATTAAGGGCACTATTGCGGGGCGCACGGCCCCGTACTACATGATTTCCGACGTCACGATTAATGACGGCGACACGCTGCTGCTGCAGCCAGGCGTGAAAATCGTGGTGATTGGCAAGCCTACGTCGCCCGGCACGTTTGGGCAGGCTACCAACAATCCTGGCTTTGTCGTGAATGGCGCGCTGCTGAGCCTCGGCACCAAAACCCAGCCGGTGGTAATGACCATCGCCGACAACCTGAAGGGCGACGCTTCGCAGGTGCAGAATGCGGCCACCGACCCGGCTTTCAAGGGCTACTGGGGCGGCATCAACGCCGATGGGGCATCGCTGCTGGTGCTGCGCTGGACCGACCTAGGGTACGTGGGCGGCCCCTACGGCGCCAATGCGCCCACCGGCTACGCGGCCGGCGACCCCAAGATGGGGGTGTCGATGCTAGCCAAGAAAACCAACGCCATCTGCGTGCTCGAAGACTGCTATTTCCACGGCAGCGTCGATGACTTTGTGCGTCTGCAAAGCTGCAAGTTCAGCATCATGCGCAACCGCTTTGAGAAGGCGGGCAAAACCGGCGGCGAGGCAGTTAATCTCAAAGCCGGCTGCGTGGGCGACGTGGCCTACAATACCTTCGTGGGCGCGGCTACCAATGGCACCAAAGTAGCCTCGGTAGCCGCCGCGGCCGTACAAACCAACGTGGCGACCTACAACAACACGTACCTCAACTGCGGCTACCGCCAAACCAAGTCGGGCCGCGGCGGCTCCATCAACTACGAGGTGCAGGCGGCCGGCAAGATTTATAACAACTTGATTGTGAACTGCCGCTTTGGCCTGCGCCTGCGCTCCGACTCGCCGCCCGATGTGGCCAACATCAAGTACGACCACCAGTACTACTACGGCAACACCAGCTACCAGGTAGCCGAGTTCGATGCCGCCACGGCTGGCTCGACCACCGCCAACCAGCCCAACGACACGCGCGGCGCGGCCGGCACCAATGACCCCAAGTTCGTACTCGCCGACCTAGGTGCTGCCGCCGGCACCACGGCCGCCCCGAGCACCACCATGCAGTGGACCAATTTTCTGAACCCAACTACCAACCTACGTTTGCAAGGCAGCTCGCCGGTTATCGGCAAGGGCACGGCTGCCTTTGCGCCCCTCCATGCCGTGGCCAACCTCAGCGTGCGTGGCCTGTTTACGCCCACTAGCACCGCGCCGGGCGTCGACGCGGGCGCGTACCAGTCGGGCAACGTGGGCAATCAGCAGTAACGGGGCACTTTAGCCCGGCCCCCTCTTTTGCGGAGAGGAGGCCGGGCTAAAGTGCCTGCGAGCGGCGACGCTAAATCATTATTTTCTTGCGAAGAATGCCCTTTTCTACCCTGCGCACCCCGGCCGCAACGTTGCTGCTGAGCGCGGCTGCCTTACTACCCACCGGCTGCCAGCACGCCGTGCAGGCCACCAGCAGCACGCCAACCGTTGGCCTCGCCGACGATGGCACCAACACCGGCCCCGGCGTGGTGCGGCCCGTGGTGGTGACTCAGCCCGTGCGCTACGACACCGACGACCCAGCCATCTGGGTCAATGCCCAGGACCCCGCCAAGAGCTTGGTTATTGGCACCGACAAGGACTCGGATGGCGGCCTATATGTATTTGATTTGCAAGGCAAGGAAGTGCCAAGCAAATCGGTGCATGGCCTCAAGCGCCCCAACAATGTGGACCTGGCCTACGGCCTGAAGCTCGGCGGCCAGCCCACCGACTTTGCCCTCGTGACGGAGCGCGAAACCGGCAAGCTGCGCGCCTTTCGCTTGCCCGACATGCAGCCCCTCGACCACGGCAACCTCGACGTATTCTTGGGTGCGCCGCCCGAGCAGCGCATGCCGATGGGCGTGGCCATTTATACCCGACCCACCGATGGGGCCATGTTCGCGGTGGTGGGCCGCAAAACCGGACCTAGGGCGGGCTACCTGGCCCAATATCGCCTGGCCGACGATGGCCAGGGCCAGCTCACCATGACGCGGGTGCGCAGCTTTGGCACCTGGAGCGGCAAGAAGGAAATCGAGTCGATAGCCGTTGATAACGAGCTGGGCTTCATCTACTACTCCGACGAAGGCGTGGGCGTGCGCAAGTACTACGCCGACCCCGAGCAAGGCGATGCCGAGCTAGCCCTCTTTGCCAAAACCGGCTTTACAGAAGACCACGAGGGGATTTCCATCTACAAAACCGGACCTAAGACCGGCTACGTTCTGGTGTCGGACCAGGGCGCCAGTCAGTTCCGCTTCTTCTCGCGCCAAGGCACCGCCGCCGACCCCAACGCGCACCCCGAGCTGCGCACCGTAAAAGTGGCGGCCCACTTTAGCGACGGCTCCGACGTGACCAATGTGCCACTGAATGCACAGTTTCCGCACGGCCTGTTCGTGGCGATGTCCGACAACCGCACCTTTCATTACTACCGGTGGGAAGACCTGCTGGGCAAAGACGTGCAAGCGGTAGAGTAGCTCTAGGTACCAGCAAGCCCACCACCCGCCACCAACGCGGGCCCCGGCAAGTAAGCGGCGGGCTTGGCCAGGGCGTGGGCCGATAGGGAGCACCTAGGGCGCCGCCGCCAAAAACCCTCGGTGGCTGCCCGCGTAAGCTCCGCAGACGCACCTAGCCCATCGCCGGGCAGGACCGTTTTGGGCATGGCAAAACAGATAAAGGCAATAGCGTGCCCCCGGTGCAGGAGCACGCAGAAAGCCACAATTCGACCCGACACCTATCGGTGCGAGAACTGCGGCACGGAGTATTTTCTTGACAGCGACGATATTACCATTACGGTGCGGCAGGTGGCCCCGGTGGCTCCACCCCGCCCGGCTATGGCCCCGGTACCAGCCAGCCGCCTCCGCTGGGCGCTCGCTTTGGCCGGGCTGGTGCTGCTATGGAGCGTGGGAGCATACTTGTGGGAGCGTCGTAAGCAAGCATAAGCAAGAATTAAAACCGACGCGCTAGAGCTGCGTGGCTAGCTCCAGCTCGGCATAGGTGAGCAGTACGCGGCGGGCGGCGGTGGCCACGTCAGCGTGAGGGTCGGGGTCGGCGTGGGCCCGTTGCAGCACCACGTGGCGGGCATCGCGCCAGCGGGCGGCCCGTGGGCCCCAGTCCGTGAGGTCGCGCGACCAGAGTAGCTGCGGAGCGCCGCTGCCGCAGCTGTAGCAGCTTACATTGGTGGGGGTGCTGCCACTGGTCACGTCCTCGCATACACTCAGCAGGTAGTGCCCGTCGGGCGATACGCTAGGTGCGCCTAGCAGGCGGGTGCGGCGGCCGGTGCGCTGGTCTACCAGCAGCACGGCCGGGCCCTCGTCGGTGGCTACGTCCACCACCCACTGGTGCGCCTGGGGCAGGCTGCCCCAGTAGGCATAGGCGCTGTCGTTGCCCGCCGGCTCGTCGGGCGAGGGCACGGGTTTGAGGGTCACGGCCGGGCCCTGGGCCGGGCGCAGCAACAGCCGTTAGCCCTGGCACTGCACTCGGCCATCGGCGGGTTGCGGGGCATCGGGCACGTTTGCTTGGTCGCTAGGGCGGGCGGGCAGCGGGCCGGCGGGCAGCTTCGCAAAGGCAGCTTCGGTGCTAGGAAATAGCCGCAAGATTCCCACGCGGTGACCTAGCGAATCGACTACGTGCAGGGTATCGGCCGCGGCCGCCGCGAGGGTGCTCTCGGCAGCTGAGGCAGCCGGCGACACCTGTTGGCGGGCGGCCGTGTCAGTAGGCTGGTCGGGCTGGCACGCGGGCAAGCCCAGCGCAGCGCCACCTAGCAGCACCGCCAGGTAAAAGCAAGTTGGCTTTCTCATCAACTAAAGCAGCTTCAATACTTTATATAGGTACCTACTGCCCAGTAATACTACGAACCAGCCCGCCGCTACTATGTCCTGCCGGTGCCCGCCACTAAGCCGGCTTGGATGCCTTGCTTTGCTTCGGCTAGCTGCCGCCCACGCTGGGTTGCAGCGCCTGGATGCTGTGCCGAATAACAGCGTCCATCGCCGCTTTGCGGGTGGCCGGGTCATCAGCAGCTTTGCAACTGAAACGAACTTGTGGCTGGGTCTTGGCCATCTACGCAGAAATAAAGCAGGCCCGAGTCGCCCCAGGCAAAGTCTTCGGTGCTATCAAATTGCAGCCAAAACGTGCCCGTGGGGTAGGCGCCTTGCAGCCACTGCGCGTAGCCGCCCACCCAGGAGCCTAGGTCGGGCTCGCCGGCTAGCTCCGTCACGGCGGCGTGGTAGGCTTCGCGCCAGTCTTCAGGGTTTAGCCGCTCGCACAGGCCTTGCAGGTCGGGAGCAATGTCGGCTAACTCGTCGTCATCGGGCAAAGAGGCGGCGGCCTGGGTGCGAATATGGCTGAACCCGATGGGCGGTAGCGCGGCCGGCCGGGGCACCTGGGCCAGCCGCTCGGGGCGCAGGCGCGGGTAGGTTTTCAGGCGAAAATCGCACGGTTCGCTGTCATCATACGGCAGTTCGCCCCAGTAATAATTATGGTAAAACTGCACGACCTGCGCCTCAAAGGGCCAGGGCATGGTCCCGTCGGGGTTCACCAGCTGAAAAATCAGCTCCAGCGGCTGGCCGGTGTCGGGGTTAGTGGGCCAGGTTTCACCGGCTTCAAAATACGGGTCGCCGCCGATGTGCGAAAGCAGCTGGGAGGCCACCGGGCGCTCGGCCGGCTCTAGCAGCAGTTGCTGCTTGGTGCGCAGCAAGGCTCGCAAGTGGGCGCGGAGCTGTTCGCCGAGGGTAGGTTCAGGAGCCATAATTTTAGCGTAGCGAGTAAAAGCGCCAGCCCGTGAAAATAGCGGTTGAAAGAGCCCGGCACAGCCGGTTAGTCCTTATAAATATCAAACTTCGCCAGCGGCACCCGGCCGAAATTTTTGGCGGTGGTGGCCGTGGTGGTGCCGTGCTCGGGGTCGAGGGCCTGAAACCGCTCACTGCCGTCGCGGTGCAGCAGCCAGGTATGGATCGCGGCATCGTAGCGAAAGGTGACAAAGCGCGTCCAGCGCTGGGTGCTGCCACCGTAGTGCTCCACCGTGAAATAACCTTTCTTGATGGCCAGCCCCATAAACGGGTCGCCCATCATGCCACCGCAATCCACGCAGTACACGGCGTTGTCGGTGCGGGCGGCCAGGGTGTAGGTACTGCCCGCGCCCCCCACAAACAGCAGCAACGGGCGCTTGGTAGGATGGTCGACCACGTCGGAGGTTTGCTTTTCATTAGGCTTGCTCAGCACCACCACCCAGTCGGGCAGCGCATCGCGGTTCAGGTCGCCCTGCTCGGCAGCGAGCACAACGTAGCCGGTAGGTAACGCCCGCCGAATGGCGGCGGGCAGCGCGGCGGTGGGAGGCGTCTGGCGCAGGGTAGCCAGCGGCAGCAGGCTTAGGCAAAAGGAAAGCAGCACAGTAAGGAGCGGAAGCAAGAAATAAGCGCAGCAAAACCGGGGACTAACGCACCCCATACGCTGCCTTTCTGGTTGGCGTTGGGGCAGCAGCAACCTTGCTTACCGTTGCGGGGTAAAATGCAGCGACGCCTCTACCCTTCTCATGACATGAGGCTAGCTAGGTGCTGCCGGCGGCGAGCTAGAAGTGGGTGCCTTTTATAGACAGCTACTGCTAGGCTCGCGGCAAGGGCATGCCCAGGCCAACCGCTCGCGGAGGAAACCCTAGTAGCCACCTTGCCCTTCCAGCTTAGCTCAATGCCTGCTACTCAGCCCAGCGCCCCCGCTACCCGGTCTACTTTGCGCAGCCTAGTGGTTAGCAATCCACTCGGCTTGTGGGCGGGGGGCATGTTTGGCTTGGGCCTGCTACTACTGCCCCTGGCGGCGCTTAAGGCAGCGGCGAGCAACTGGCAGCGGGCTACCGTGGCTGGGCTGCTAGGCGTGGTATTGCTGCTGCTGACCTGGCGCCGGGTGGCCCGCCGCAATCGCCCCCTGCTGCTCACCAGCGGCCCCAACGATGCCCTGCACCTAGAGCCCCTAGGCGGCAGCCGCGCGCAAGGCGTGCCCGCCGAAACTATTCCGCTGGCCAGTATCGTGGCCTACCGCCACTGGCTCCGGCTGCTCAAGTTCCGGGCGTTTGCGCAGTACCACCTGCGCCTAGAGCTGGCCGACGGCCGGGTGCTGCACCTGGCCGACCAACCGAACACGCACCCCGACGACCCCACTGGCACCGTGCGCCTAGATGCAGTGGCGCGCCGCCTCGCCCGCCGCGGCCCGGCTGGCCCGCGCAGGCGCCAGCCGTTTTTTCATACTCGGGCGGCGCGGGTGCTGCTATGGCTGAGTTGGGCGGCTAGTACTAGCGGCCTGGGGCTGCTAGGGATGGGCCAGTCGGGAGGCCTGGGCCTGCTGGTGCTGGGCGTGAGCTACTGGTCAAGCTACTACCTAGGCCGGGGCTCGGAGGAAACCACGGCCTAGGGTTGCTGTCAGCCTAGGTCAGTCACCAAGCCTTGCCGCGGCGTCGCGGGCAAAACACCCCAGCATGTAATGCTCGGCGTCGCGGTACTCGGGGGGTGGCATGCTGGCCAGCCAGTCGTGGCCCTCGGCTACAGCTTGCTCGTGCGCAGCAATACTACCCTGCGCGGAGGCCGGGAAAATGCCACCTTTCACCTCGACCTCCGACCCACCAGGCAGGGTTTCGTAGGCGCGTAGCCGCCAGCCACCCCCTAGCTCAACTGGCCGGGGCAGCACGGTAAATCGGTACGGGCCACTGGTTTTCTCCGTCATACCTTATGTGTTGTCGTAAAGATTATCAGTAAAAATCGCAGTAGAACTCCCAGGCCCCAGACGCTGCATTTTTGGCCAGGAATATGGTGCCGCTGTCTACAACATTGAATTGCGCTTTGGCATCGGACGCAATTTGTAGCACAAACTCGAAACCGGGGCTACACTCGATACCCGGCTGGCAGAACGCCGGCCTGCCGCCCAGCTTGTGGCCGTGGTGGTTCTCAACCAGGTCGTATGTAGCTACTGATAGTGCCTGCGCGTTTCAGGGCCATCACCTCTTCCACTAGGTCGTCGGCGCCGCCACCATCCCACACCGGATAGTCGGCCACCACCGGCCCTGCCTGTAGCGGAAAAGGCTTGAGCGGCGAGGTGGTCGTAGCCAACTCCAGCATTACCAGTGGCTCGCCCAGCCGAAACTCGCGGAGCAGCCAGTGCTGCCCATTGGGGGCGGGCTTGATGTCTACGGGAGATTCCTGGCTCACGAATACCGTCAGGGCCTGCGTGTTGGCTAGCACCGCTGGTACCAAGGGCAGGCCCGGCACTACCAGTTGCAGCAGTGGTCACATGGGCCGGCCTTGCGCATTGAGGGGCAGCGCTTCGCCGGGGCGACCTAGGTACACACGACCCAGCCAGCTTTCGGTAGCCGCGTAAGTAGGCCGGAACCCGCCCGCAGTAAGCTCCACAGCGGGGCGAGCTAGTACTGCTTTAATTTGTTCGAGGCTCATGCAAATACATAATAACCTGACAGATAGCATAGAACGCAGCTAGGCGCAGAAATGCCATCTGCCGTAAGTATGCGCTAGTAGGCAATGAAGCTTGACGCCAGACGCCAGGCATCGCGTCTTTACGCCCGGCGCAACACTCCCAGAACCGCCGCAAGCGCCTCTCTTACCAATTGCTGCCCGCCCCACCGCCGCCCGATGAGCCGCCACTGCTGGTACTGCGGCTACTAGAGCTGCTACTGCCGCCCGAGCTACTACCCCACGACGACGACCCACCGGCCGCCGCCTGCGTGGCGGGGTCCGGCAGCCGAGAAATCACTTCCTTGGTCTTCTCCTCTTGTTGGCAGAAGTGACATTTTTTCACTTGCCAAGCCCAGCCCTCGGCCTTGGTGGTAGCGGCCTGCACTACTTCGCGCCGCCGGGGTGTGAAGGTGCGGTGCTGGCAGGCCGGGCACGGCTGGGCCGCGCTGTCGGAGTTGACGTAGGCAAGCAACAGCCGGTGGCCCTTGGCGCACGCCCACACATCGTAGTCAACGGCCCAAACTTGCTCTTCTACTTGCTGGGCGGGGGCCAGGTAGCTTTTTTCGGCGGCGCTGTCGAGCTTCTGCATGGGCTGCCCGCACTCGGAGCAGGCAAAGGCCGCCTCGCGCAGCGCCGCTAGGTGCCGGCGGTACCAGCGCCAGTACAGCGCCAGCCCCACCGGAAACAGGTAGGCCGTGAAGGCCAGCCCCCGGTGCGCCGCCAGCAGCTGCTGGTAGGCGTCGGGGCGGTGCAGGGGCGCTACGGGGCGCCGCCCGCGCCAGTATTGCCATCCAAAATAGCCGTGCAAAAAGAGCCACGGCAGCCCGTAGGCCAGCGCCAAAAAGGCTCCTATCCCCGACGCCACTCCGTTGCCCAGCGCCAGCGCCACTAGGCCCACCACCAGCCCCAGAGGCACCAGCACCAGCCAGCCGCGCCCCCGCAAGCCCTGCGTGGTGCGGTACCACAGCACTGTGTACAACACCAGCACCAGCGCCGCCACTATCAAAATGCCTACTGGCGCGTCCGGCTCGGGCGGGGCGTAGCTGCTGGCAAAGGCCTCGCCGGGCAGCTCCGTATCTAGCGGGTCGCTGGCAGCCAGCATGCCATTTTGCGTCATTATCACCTGCTTCAGGCTATCGACGTAGAAGCGGGCCGAATCGGCGGCGGTGCGAAGCACGGGTTTGGGTGGCACCGGGGCTGGCCGCAGCCGCCTGATGATAGCCGCCACGCCCTGCTGCACGGCCAGGTCATAATTGCTGGCGCGGGCCGGCTCCAGCATGTAGCGCTGCTGAATGCGGTAGCAAATGATGTCGGGCAGGTCGGCTTCGAGACCGTAGCCGGTTTCAAACTCCACGCGGCGCTGGTCGAGCACCAGCAACATCAGCAGGCCATTATTGGTATCCTTGCGCCCGATTTTCCACTTGTTAAATAGCGCCGTGGCGGCCGTTTTGGGTACGACTTCCCCTAGGCTGCGCACCAGCACCACGTCGATGTGCGCCCGCCCGCTGCGGTCGAGGCTGTCGAGGCGGGCGTTGAGGGCCGGCACAGTACCCAGGGCCAGCACCCGGTCGGGGTCGCTTACGTAGGTTTCGCTCAGTGTCTTGGGGTCGGGAATGGCAGTGAGGTAGTTCTCGGCCGTAATGCGCTTGGGGGCCAGCTTATCGGGCTGACAGCCCGCAAGCACCCCCACCCCCAAAACCCAGCAGCACAACAAAAAACGACGCATAGGCAACTAAGTACAGCGGTATAAACTAACTACCAGCCACCGCCCCGCGCTGGCAGCACCTAGGTCGCAACGGCGGAGAAAGGCGTAAGTTGCCCTCAAAGCGGCCTGCGGTGCGCCCTGCCGCAAAAAGCAGGAAGCGAAAGTAAGTGGGTTAGCCGCTGTCGTCGTTATGAAACAACTTTTGGTCTTTATTCTGAGCATGGGGGCCGGCGCTGCCCCAGCGGCCCAGGCTCAGTTGCGGGTTAGTCCGCTGGCTCCGGCCGCCGTGCCGGCCACCCTCAAGCGCACTGGCCGCGTGGTGCAGGCCCTGAGCTACACCGACCGCACCGGTACCTACACGGTAGTGGCCACCCAAAGCGGCCCCGCGCCAGACCCCGCCGCCCAGGCCAGCGATGGCCAGCGCGCCGACCTCTACGCCTACCACTACCCAGCCACCGGCACCTCCCCTACCTGGCAGGTGCACGATTTTGAGGCCGACTGCCCGCTCGACCTCTACGCCCAGTTTCGCCCGCAAGGCCTCACCGTCACGGACCTCGACCACAATGGTATGGCCGAGGTGTGGCTGGTGTACCGCACTACTTGCCGGGGCGATGTGAGCCCCAGCACCCAAAAAATCATTATGTATGAAGGCCCACGCAAGTACGCCGTGCGCGGTACCACACGCCTAGCCATTGGCAATGGGCAGCACGATGGCGGCACCTACACCTTCGACGCAGCCTGGCGAGCCACCCCGGTCGCCTTTCGCCAACATGCCGTCCGCCTCTGGCAGCAGCACCGCGACGAATAATCAGGCAGGAAGTGGCCGGCTTTCGGCTCTACTGGTGCTGCTGGGCTTTCAGCACGCTGAGCCGGGCATACAGCTCGGCAATGCAGCCTTCGTCCAGCAGCCACTTGGGCTTCTTAAGTTCGGCGGGGTTTGGTGTCCAGCTGTGCGTAACAAAGCCATGCTGGTCGCGCGAATGGTCCCAAGCGTAATTGAGGTCCTTTTCGATGGCGGCCAAATACTGATAGTTTTTATCTTGGTGATAGAGCGCTTCGTAGCCCCGAAACAACACGGTTACGAACCACGGCAAGTCAATCTTCAGCGTCAGGGCCTTGTCGTGCGGCACCTGGCTGAAGTGCCGATAGCTGGCCTGGGCCAGTTGCTGAGCTTCTACTAGGTAGTGCTTTTCACCCGTGAACTGGTAAAGCAGCACGGCTGCTTCCAGCACCGAGCCCGAGTTGTAGGTCCAAAACGTGCGATTGAGGCGGCCGTCGAGCTTTTTGTCGTTGCCGTACACGCCGGTCGAGTCGCGCAGGTTCTGGTGCATCCAGGCGTAGAACTTCTTGCCCCAGTCCAGGTAGTACTTGTTTTTGTTGCCCTGGTAGATTTTTAAGGCTACCAGCGTGGCCATGCCATTGGTGCAGGCGGGCTTTTGGTCGTTGTGGCCCTCTAGCCACGTCACGCCGCCACCTAGGTCGTTGTTCCAGCCGCTCAGGATGAAGGCGAACACCCCCTCGGCCCGGCGCAGGTACACGGGGTTTTTGGTATTGAAATACGCTTCCATGAAGTCGATGCCGACCAGGCCATTGTCGTCGTAGTAGCGGTCAGACTTCTCAAACTTGACGGGGTAGGCCTGGTAGCCAGTGGGCGTGCGGGCCGAGTCGCGGTACTGCCCTAGGCCTCCCATCAGGCGCCCTAGGTAGGGCAAGTACTGCGGACGCGCCGCCGGAATCTTCAGCAGCACATTGGTGGCCGAGAGCATACCCGAGAAGGGCCACAGGAAGCTCACGGCCTTTTCTTGCACGCCCCCACCCTGCATATAGGTCAGCGAATCGGCCCGGTTAGACGGGTAGTTTTCGGCTAATAAACCGGGCTGGCCCACGACCTGGTACTGCTGCCAGACGGCTGTGTACATGGTTTCGGCCCGCTGCAGGTAGCGCGCCGAAAGCTTTTGCCCACGGGCCGCCGGGGCCCAGCTCAGCAGGAAAACCCCCAGCAGGCAGCGCAACGCTATCTCTTTCTTAGCAACTCGCATAGCTTTTACCAATAAGGCGTTCATACCCACTACTGCGCCGACGGCGGCGGGGTCTTGGTGCCCCAGGTTTTGTTGGGCTGGCTGCCCATCGTGAACACCAGCCGGCCGCCCTTCATTAGCTCGTCGCGGTAGAGCCAGCAGTTGGCCAGCGGCTTGCCGTTTAGCTCTGCCGACTGCACGTATACGTTTTGCTTGGCGGTGTTCTTGGCTTCGATTATCAGCTGCTTTTTATTGCCCAACTGGATGGTGGACTTGCTGAACATCGGGCTGCCCAGCTCGATGATGGGCCGGGCATCGGTAAAGCCCTTCACATCAAACAGACCTAGGGCGGTGATGACGTACCACGAGCCCAGCTGGCCCTGGTCTTCGTCTTGCCCGTAGCCGTAGCCGTGGATGGGCTCGGTGCCGTAAAACTCGTCGCAAATCTGGCGCGTCCACTTCTGCGTCAGCCAGGGCTGGCCCGAGAAGTTGAACAGCCAACTGATGTGCAGGCAGGGCTGGTTGCCGTGGTTGTAAATGGCCTTGATGCCGGCAAAAGCGTCTATCTCCTTGCCGCCCCCGAAGCCCGTTTTGGCCGAGGCCGTGAAGAGGCTATCGAGACGATTGTTGAATTTATCGCGACCTAGGGCCGCGATGAGCCCGGCGGGGTTTTGCGGCACGTAGAAGGTGTACTGCATCGCATTGCCCTCTTGGAAGCCGCGCCACGGCTCGTAGGGGTTGAAGTTGCCCGCGAAGGTGCCATCGGCCAGCTTGGGATGCATGAGCTTATTCTGCGGATTCAGAATCATCTTCCAGCCGTTGGAGAGCTTGAGGAGCTGCTCGTAGTCGGCTTTTTTACCTAGGGACTTGGCCATCTGGGCGGCGGCGAAGGCGCTGTAGCTATACTCGAGGGTGTGCGAGTTGGCGAAGTAGGAACCGGTTGAGTCGGTTTTGAACCACTCGCCCTTATACTCTTTGTAGTCGTCGCGGAAGGGCACGTAGCCGTACTGCGTAAAGGCTTTCACGTCCATCTTGCCCGAGCCGAAGGCGCGATTACGGTAGTTGAGCTCGTTGGCGCGCACGGCCTGGTAGGCCAGGTTCACGTCGTAGTTGCGGATGCCCGCTTGATAGGCGCCGGCCACGGCCAGCCCCACGAAGTTGGTTCCTACTCCCGATACGTACTCGCTATTGGCCAAGCCATCGCCAAACCAGCCCTTGTCGCGGTACACTTGCAGCTGGGTGTTCACGTAGTTGCCGTACCACTCGGGGTACGACAGCGCCCAGAGCTGCGTCAGGTTCCAGTAGCCGCCCCAGATGGCGTCGGTGTTCATAAACTCGGGCTTGGGGCCGGGGCCGCTGGCCACCAGCTGGCCCGCTTGGCCGCCGTGCTTGGGGTAGGCGCCGCTCACGTCGCTGGCAATGCCGCGACCTAGGAGCGCATGAAACAGGCCGGTGTAAAACTTGGTCTTGTTCTGCTCATCGGGGCCTTCCACCGCGATTTTGCTCAGCTCGCGCTGCCACGTGGCCTGGGCGGCCGTGCGGGCCTGGTCAAAGGTGAGGCTCTTGGCCTCGGCTAGCAAATTGGCCTTGGCGTTGGCGATGGAGGTATACGAGAGGCCGATTTTCAGCTCAATCTTTTCCTGCGCCGTGGTCTTATAATCGAGAAACAAGCCCGCGCCCTTGCCCGTGGCCGACTTCGTGTTGGGCTGGGTGCCAGCGGCCATGAAGGCGCCCATGCCGGCCGGCGCCTTGCTGATTTCGCCAAAGAAGTACATGTTCACCTTGCCGCTAGGGTCGTAGGTTTTCACGTACTTGGGGTAGGTGCTCACGAAGCCCTCCACGTGCGTAGCATCCACCATGCGGATGCTGGCATCGGTCACGTCGCTGCTTTCGCCCTGCTTGTTGCCGATGTCGAGAATGATGTGCGCCTGGTCGCTTTTGGGGAAGGTGTAGCGGTGAAAGCCCACCCGCTTGGTAGCCGTCAGCTCGGCCGTGATGCCGTAGTCGTCGAGCAGCACGCGGTAGTAGCCGGGCTCGGCCACCTGGTTTTTGCGGTCAAATTGCGAGCGGTAGCCGCTGGCCGGTTTGTCGAGGTCGCCGGGCTGCGTGCGCAGCTCGCCGGTGGTGGGCATAAAGCTCACGCCGCCCACCTGCCACTCGTGAAAGTGCACAAAGCCTTCGATGGAGTTCTGGCGGGTATCGTAGCCCACGGCTTCCCAGCCCGAGGGGTTGCCGTAGTGGCCGTTGGTGGAGGGCGCCAGCTTGGCCATGCCGTAGGGCACGGCCGCCGGGGTGTAAAAAAACCACCGGCTGTGCGCCGTGCCGATATTGGGGTTTACGTACTTGAGCACGTTTTGCGCGCTAGCCTCGCCCGCTGCCAGCAGCAGCGCCAGCGACCACGCACCGGCCTTGACAATCAATTTCATACAGGAATTTTAAGAATAGCAGGTGCGAAAAAATGCCCGCGCCCGGCCCCACTAGCCAAGCGCGGGCGGACCAAGCCGCACCCCACCGCGCAGCCCGGCCCTTTGCCGCTAGTATTTTACTCGCGTTTTCTTAGAGGAGCTTGCGCGCCTGCAAGTCAGCCATCACTTCAAACATCATCACGCCGCTTAGCTGCGTCGAGCCATCGACGGTGCCGCCTGGCTGCGCCGTCCAGTTGGTGTTGAACAGGTACTGCGGCCGGCGCGTCCCCTGCTTGTACAGGCTCTCGCCGTTGAACTTCAGGAACGACACGTACCGCGCGCGGGTAGCGGCGGGCACGGCGGGCTCGGTGGCCAGCTGGGCCAGGTAGCGCACCAACACGCCCTTAAACAAGCCGCCGTCGCCGCCGCCTTCGTCCTTGAGCACACCACCGGGCGAGAGCTGGCTGTCGTTGAGCACGTAGCTCGCCGTGCGGTTGGCATCGTCGAGGTAGGTACCCTGCTGGGTGGCGCGGTACAGCTCGAGGCCGGCCCCTAGGTACACGCCCTGGTTGTAGCTAAAGCGCCAGTCCTTGTCAATTTTCCCGTCGCCCTGCCGATTGATGCCATCCCACACGGCACCCGAGGTGGGGTCTACCAGGTTCTTCTTCTGCCAGTCATAAATCTTCGTGGCCCAGGCTAGGTCGTCGGGGTTGCGGTCGAGCTGGTAGAGGCGAGCGGCCAGGATGGCCACCGGCGCATTGGCGGGCGTGTTCTTGTAGTCGAGCTGGTTTTTGCGCCACGCTATCCCGCCGCCCTGGTTGTTGTTCCAGCCGTTTTTGAGGTCGGCCCACAGCAGCAGGGCCGTGGCTTTGTACGACTGGTCTTGCGTGACCTGAAACGCGCGCAGGTTGGCCAGGGCGTGCCAGGCCATGTCGTCGTAGTAGGTATTGTAGTAGGTGTTGCCGTTCTTCTTTTTGGTGCCTTGCTGCAGCTGCTGCATCTTGGTGATGTAGTCCAGCACCTTGGTGCGCTGGTAGCCATCGAGCAGCACGTCGAGGCCGTGGGCCTGCCACCAGTAGTTGAAGTCAGGCTTTGCTAGGTTATTCTGCAGGTAGTACTGCTCGGTAGGCGCCCAGAAGGCTTGGTTGAGCGCCACCTGTGCCGAGTCGGCGCGGGCCGCCCAGTTGGCCACAGCCACCACCGGCTGCGGAGCCGGTGGCGTAATCATATCATCGACGGGCTCGTTGCAGCCAGTAAGGAAAGCCAGGCCGAGCAGGGCGCTGGCATCAATTCGGAGGAACAACATAGAAACAGGAGTTTAGAATACGGGATGGTAGCCGACTAGTGCCTTAGCGCACATTCACCTGGTGGGTGTAGGCGGCGGGCTGCATCATGACCAGGATATCCACGTTTTTGCGGTCAGCCGTGCCCACAAATTTGTAGGAGTTGTTCCACTGGTCGTCGGCCACCGGCACGATGTTGTAGTAAGCGGCCGCCGTGGTGGCCGTGGGGGGCTGGTTGTCGGTGTTGAGGCTACCGTACTGGCGCATTGTCACGGTGCCCGCCGCGTTCTTCTCGGTAAAGACAAACTTGTAGCGCTCGTCGCGGCCCCAGCTGAACTGGAAGAACTCAATCGGGGTGTTGTCGATTTCCCACAGGCCTTTGCCTTTGTAGGGCAGGGTCACCGTCACTTTGTTTTGGGCAGCCACCCACAGGCCCACCGACTGAATCTCGGTGAGAACCGACGAGCCGTTGTTGAAATCGAGCGTCACGCGGTACACGGCCGGCGTCGTAGCGGGGCTAGTGGCGTTGGCACCTTGCAGCAGCTTGGTGCCGCTGATGTAATATTCGGTGGGTGTGCCGGTGGTTTGGTCTACCATCTTCACATCGCCGGGCCCAAGCTTGGTGTATAGCTCAAACACGCCCGCCGACACCCGCTTGAACGGTAGCGCCTGCCCTAGGGTAGCGCCGCCTTCGGTGCCCGAGCCGGTGAGGTAGAGGTTGCCCGGAATGACCGAGAAGCCCGCGGGGCGCTCGACCGTCATGAGGCGTGCCGCGCTAGCGGGCAGCACGTTCAGGCCCTTCGAGGCGTTCACCATCCACTTTATTTTGCCTTGGCTTTGCGAGGCGATACCGGCCAGGTTGGCAACCTTATTGAGGTCGCCGTGGCTGAGCACAAGCTTGGTTTCGAGGCCATTGGTACCCGACACCGTGCTGTAGACCGGCTTCGAAAAGTCGCCGCTTTCTTTATCAAACAGCACTTCGTAGAGCACCAGCGTGCCATCGGCGGCGCGGGCCTGGCTCCACTCAAACGTTACGGCCGCGTTAGAAGGCGGGTCGAGGCGGAAGAAGCTGTTGTCGGCGGGCGAGATGTAGTTCGACACCGGCGTGATGGTGTCGTCGAGCGCCTTGTCGTCTTTCTTGCAGCCAGCAAGCAGACCTAGGAGCAGTAGTAGAGATAGCAGGGGGTGGGAAAACTTTTTCATGTTGAGAGAGGCGAGGAGAAATTCAAGAAGAAAGGGAAAGGCTACCAGCCCGGATTCTGCGTGAGACTTGGGTTGATGTCGCGCTCGCGCTGGGGCACCGGCCACAGGTAGTGCTTGGCGGGGTCAAACGTGCGCTGGTCCACGCGCAGGTAGCCGTTGTCCACGTTGGGGTCGCCGACCTTGATGCCGTGTGCGTAGCCCGTGAGGGCGGCTTGGGCGGTGCGCCAGCGGCGCAGGTCAAAAATGCGAAGGCCTTCCATGGCCAGCTCGGTGCGGCGCTCGCGGCGCACAATGGTTTGCAATGCAGCCTTATCGCCGCTCGGAAAGGCCAGCGCGGCGGGGTCGGTGAAGCCGGCCCGGCGCCGCAGCGCCCCAATGGTGCGGTCCCACTCGCTAGCCGTGAGCAGACCTAGCTCGTTTTTAGCCTCGGCGTGCATGAGCAGCACGTCGGCGTAGCGCACTAGAATCAGGTTCAGGCCCGAGTTGAGGTTGGCATCGGCGGTGGGGTCAAAGTACTTGGCCGAGTAGTAGCCGGTGGGGCTGGCATCGGCGCGGTCCACGGAGTTGTCGCCGGTGCCGGGCAGCGTACGAATGAGGATGCTCGACCCGTCGGGGCGCTGCCACCGGTAGCCATCGTAGACCAGCGTGGCGGCCAGGCGAGGGTCGCGGCCCGTGTAGGGCGTGGCCTCGCTGTAGCCCGAGCCGGCTTCACCAATAGCTTTGCCGTTGGCCATCAGGTAGTCGTTGACCAACTCCTGCGTGGGGGCAATGGCGCAGATAAGCTTGCCCTCGGTGCGCGGAATAAAGAAGCGCTGCTCGGAGTACGTGCGCGACGGAAACAGGTACTGCAAGTCGAGCATCACCTCGCTGTTGCCTTCGTTGTTGGGCGAAAACACGCCCGCGTAGCTCGAAAACAGGCTGTAGCTGCCAGCCTGGCCACCGAGCAGCTGCTCGGTCACGGCCGTTACGTCGGCCCAGCGGCCCTCGTAGAGCAGCACCCGCGCCTTCACGGCCAGCGCTCCGCCCTTGGTAAAGCGCCCGCGGTCAGTGGCCGCGTAGGCGGTGTTCAAAGGCAAGTCGGCCGCGGCGGCGTCCAGCTCTTTGAGTACAAAATCAAGCACTTCGGCCCTAGGGGTGCGCGTCACACCCGCCGCGTCCGACACGTTGATTTCGGTGGTTATCAGCGGCACGTCGCCGTACCAGGTCATCAGCTGGAAGTACTGGTAGGCACGCAGCGCACGGGCCTCGGCGATGTAGCGGGTTTTGAGGCCAGCATCGAGGCTGCCAATCTTGTCGATGTTGGCCAGCAGCTGGTTGCACTTGCGAATGCCGCTGTAGTGGTAGCCCCACTCGTTGGTCACGCGCGCTTGGTTGGTGCCGTAGGCGCCTTCGGCGATGTTACGGGCGTTGGAGCCGTTCACATCGCTTTTGTTGTAGGCGTTGTCCGAGAGGGTCTCGTTGAAGAAGAAATACTCGGAATTGTAGAGGTTTTCGTAGGCGGTCGTCAGCACGTTGGCCGCGTCGGAGGGCTGCTGCCAGAAGGTAGCATCGGTGGGGCGGTCGGTGGGCGGCAGGTCGAGCTTTTGGCACGATGCCAGCCCTACACCCAGCCCGAGCCCTAGCAGCAAAGTGTGGCGGAGGTTACGGTTTAGTAGCATGGTGGGTGGGATGGAGATTAGAGAGAAATATCGACGCCGAGGGTCACGACCCGCACGGCTGGGTACACGCGGCCGCTGCTGCCTACGCCGCCACCTAGGCCCACGCTTTCGCTAAACTCCGAGAGCTCGGGGTCAAACCCAATGTTCTTCAAGTGGCTGATGGTGAACAAATCTTGACCCGACGCGAAAATGCGCAGCCGCTGGATATAAGCCTTTTTGGTGAGCGCGGCCGGCAGCGTGTAGCCAAACTGCACGTTTTTGAGGCGGGCGTAGGCGCCGTTGCGCAGCCAGTAGTCCGAGCCCTGGTTGTTGTTGGTCGAGGCCGTGCCGATGGTCAGGCGCGGGTAGCTGGCATCGGGGTTGGTGGGCGTCCAGCGGTCGAGGTGCTGCTCGTACACGTTCTCCCAGTTGTTGTGGAATGCCTCCACCCCTTCGCCCCGAATGTAGAGGCTGCGCTTGCCTACACCCTGCACAAACACCAGCAGGTCGAAGCCTTTGTAGTCGGCCGTGTAAGTAGCCCCGAAGGTGTACCTAGGAAATGGATTGCCCAGGATAAAGCGGTCGTCTTGGTTGATAATGCCATCGCCGTTGCGGTCTACGTAGCGAATGTCGCCGGGCCGCACCGCGCCGGGGGCCACAAACGCGGGCTTGGGCCCGGCGTTTACGTCTTCCAGCGTTTGGTAGAGGCCAGCCGTGCGGTAGCCGTAGTACGAGTTGATGGGCCAGCCCTCGCGGATAATGTTGGTAGCATCGCCACCCCGGATGGTTTCTACCCCCTTGGTATCAATCACGGTGTTGCGGCTGTCGGCCGCATTCACGCTCAGGCTTTGGTTGAAGCCGCGCTCGGTACGCAGGCGGTACGTAGCCGTTACTTCCCAGCCCCGGTTGCGCACGCGGGCGGCGTTTTGGGTGGGTGCGCCCGCGCCGAAGGCCCCCGCCACGGGCAGGTCGATGAGGATGTTGCTGGTGCGCTTATCGAAGTAATCGACACTAAACGAGAGCGCGTTCTGGAACAGACCTAGGTCGAGGCCCACGTTGCCCATGGTAGCCGTTTCCCAGGTAATGCCCGCGTTGGAGGTGCTGAAATACGACCCCGACACCGGCGTGCCGCCAAACGAATAGGTGCCCGGCGCCAGGCTCACGGTGCTCAGGTAGCGGTACAGGCCGATGTTTTGGTTGCCCAGCTGCCCTAGGGAGCCGCGCACTTTGAGGTCACTCAGCGTCGACTTCAAGAACTCCATAAAGTTCTCCTCCAAGGGGCGCCAGCCCACCGAGCCGGAGGGGAAGAAGCCCCAGCGCCGGTCGGCCGCGAAGCGCGACGAGCCGTCGTAGCGGAAGCTACCCTCTACTAGATACTTACCCGCAAAGGAGTAGTTCAGGCGCCCAAACACCGAGTTCAGAGCCCACTGCTCCTGGTTGCCGTAGGTGCCATTGGCGTGGTAGCCGCCGCTGGGGTCAAAGATGCCCGCGTAGGTCGTGCCGTTGTTGATGACCCCAAACTGATTGCCCGGAATATTGATAACGTGAATGCCCCGGCGGTCGTCGGTATAATGCTCGGTCGAGTAGCCCACTAGCGCCTGCACGCTGTGCTTATCGGCAAAGGTGCGGTCGTAGTTCAGGGTAGCCTGGTAGTTGGTGAGCAGCGTGCGCTGGTTGCGGTTTTGCACCGAGTTGTTGCCGTCGCCGCCGGCCGTGGGCGAGCCGTCGAGGGTCACGTACATCAGGCTGCGCGTAAACTCGTCGTTCTGGTAGCTCCACAGGTCGCCACCCACGAGGCCGCGCAGCTTCAGGCCTTTCACAATCTCAAACTCAGCGTTGAGGTTGCCAAAGACGTTATCGTTGGAGTTGGTGCGCAGGCCGCCGTTGAGCAGGCGGTTCACCGAGTTGTCGCTGGCCGTGGCCGGCGTCACGTAGTTGCCCTGCTCGTCCTGAATGGGGTAGATAACCGGAATACGGGCCGCGTCGCTGATAATCCACTGCGAGTCGAAGGCGTGCTCGCGGGTGCCCACGTGGGCATACGACACGATGGCGCCCAATTTGAGCCGGTCCGTCACCTGCGTGGTGAGGTTGAGGCGGCCGTTGAGACGCTTAAACCCGTAGTTATCACCGTAGAACAAGTTATTCTGGTCTACGTACCCTAGGGAGACTAGGTAGCGGGTTTTGCCCGAGCTACCGCTCACGCTCAGGTTGTGGTTTTGCTGAAAAGCCTGCTTCCTGAATACCCGGTTGAGCTGCCACTCGTAGTCGCCGTGGGTGGCGAAGTCGCGCATCTGCTGGGGCGAGAATTGCGGCGCCTGCCCCGAGTTGACGAGCGCCTCGTTTTTCAGCTCCATAAACTGGATACCCGTCACGGGCTTGCGCTGAAAATTAGGCGCCTGGTAGCCCATCACCGTGTTGTAGCTGATGACCGGCTTCTGGTTGAGCGCGCCCTGCTTGGTGGTCACGAGCAGTACGCCGTTGGCAGCGCGCGAGCCGTAGATGGCGGCCGAAGCGGCATCCTTCAGCACCGTTACGCTCTCGATGTCATTGGGATTAATCGCGTTGAGCGAGCCCGCAATGCCGTCCACGATTACCAGCGGCGAGGCATTGCCTAGGGTGCCCACGCCCCGGATATTGATGTTAAGGCCCGCGCCTGGCTCAGCGCTATTCTGCTGAATGGTGAGGTTAGGCGACGAGCCTTGCAGGGCTTGCGCCACGTTGGTTACGGGGCGGTTTTCCAGCGTGGCACCGCTTACGGTGTTGATGGCGCCCGTCACGTTAGCGCGCTGCTGCGTGCCGTAGCCCACTACCACCACGTCTTTCAGCGCCTGGGCCTCGTCGGCGAGCGTTACGGTCAGGTTGCTGGTGGCGCCCGTCACGGGCACCTCCTTCTTGGTATAGCCCACAAAGCTGAACACCAACACGCTATTCTCCGGTGCTTGCAGCGTAAAAGCTCCGTCGGGGCTCGTGCTCGTGCCTTGCGTTGTGCCTTTCACCACGATGGTTACGCCCGGCAGCCCCACCCCCTGCGCATCCGTTACGCGGCCAGATATGGGCACGTTGGCCAAGGCTTCGGCCAGGGCCGGCCCGGTCGAGGCCAGCAGCGGCGGCACCGGCTGCGGCACCTCTGGCCCGGCCGGCGTAGTGGGGTTCAGGGCCGTGGGCTTGGGCACGATGACGTACAGGCCATCCTTGAGCCGCTCAAACTCCAAGCCGCTCTGCTGGGTTACGTAGCGCAGGGCCTCGGGCAGTGACTTAAAGGCGGGATGAGCCTTCGACAAGTACCGGCCAGTTATGAGCTGGTTGCGGTACAGAAAATTGACCTTATAAGTAGCTTGCAGTTCCTGGATAAAGGTTTCCAGCGATACTTGGGCGGCGGCTGTGGCGCGGGCCGAAGCCACTGGCGGGCGTGGGTTTTGGCTAGCGAAAGCCAGCGCCCCCTGGGCCCGAGCGCCGCTAGGCACGGCGCCCAGTAACAGTGCTAAACGCACGTAGCGGGTAAAGTTTGCCATCTGATGGGTGGGAAAAATGGAGAAAAAGCAAGTAGGAAGAGCCTAGGACCAGCTTTACTGGGCCAGGGGCTGGAAGCGCACGAGCGTGCCGGTACGCGTCACTTGCACGCCCAAGGACTTGGCCAGGGCCGGCAAGAGGAGGTCGGGGTTGCTGGCGGGCAGGATGCCCGTAAGCGTTTGGCGCAGAATAGCGGAGTCCGTTACCTGTACCTGCCAGCCGTAGTGGTCGCGCAGCAGCTGCACGATGTCGCGCACCGAGGTTTGCTGGAGCTGAAGCTGCCCCTGCGTCCAGGCCGAGTACAGGGCAGGCTGCACGTGCCGCCGGGTCAGATTGGGCGCGGCGGTCGAGGTTTCGACGAGGTCGCCGGGCTGCATCAGCAGGTTTTCGCGGGTAAACCAATCGTGGCGGTCCACGGCTACTTTGCCCGAGCTGAGCACGACCTTGGTGCTGGTCGGCTGGCTGTTCACGTTGAATTGGGTACCTAGGACTGCGATATCAAGCCCGCCTGCGTGCACCACAAACTTGGCATTGGCCGGGGCAGCGGCAATGTCACGCACCGCCGGGGGGGCTAGGTGCGTCACTTGAAAGTAGGCCTCGCCCGTCAACCATACTTCGCGGGGCGTGGTGGCGCCCCACGCGGCAGCCGTGGTTAGCGTCGCGTTGCCATTCAGCACCACTACTGAGCCATCGGGCAGCGTGAGGGTGCGCTGCTGGTCGGCGCCGGCCAGGTAGCGGGTAGTAGCGCCGGTAGTAGCCGACCACTGCCACCAGCCCGCGGCGGCCAGCAAGGCCACCACCGACGTGCCTACCAGCAGCCGGGTGCGCCGCTGCCAGCTCAGCCAGGGCTGCGGGCGAGACGTGCGCAGCGCCTGCCGCAGGCGCAGCAGCTCTTGCTGCTTGAGCTCGGCGGGCACCGGATACAGCTGCCCCGGACCTAGGCTCTGCACCAAGGCGAAGGCTTGGTCAGCGTCGATTTTCTGGGCAGGATGTTTGGCCAGCCACGCTTGCCAAAAGCGCCCCGCCTCGGAATCGGCATTGGCTACGAAAGCCTGAAACGATTCATCGGCGACGAAGTCGTTTATCGAGTAATTCGTAAAATCCATAGGCAGGCGAGGTGGGAGGTGGCCTAATTTTTCCTGACCACGAACGAGGGCTGAATTTGTACTCTATTAAATGTGAATTTTTTTTGAAATATTTTTCAAAACCTTAATTAATAGGAGTTTGAATCATCAAAAAAAGTTGCAGAGTTCGCCGATTTATCTCGGTATACCGAGCTTGTCAAGGCCTGACGAGCGTGCCCGTAGCGCTAGAGCAGAAAGTTCAGAAACAAGCCGTTCAGCAGCAGTAGCAAAGACGAAGGCAGTACCTGTCGCATCCGCTTGATGGCTTGGTGCACGAGGTTGCGCACCGACTGCTGGTTGAGGTCCATAATCTCGGCAATGCGGTCGTAGCCGAAGCCATCAAAAAACTTTAGATACAAGGCCTCGCGGTGCCGGTTGCTGAGCTGCTGCAAGGCCGCCAGCAGCTGGGCCTGCTGCTCAGTAGTCAGCTGCTGGGCAATCAAAAACTCTTCGGGCGAGTGCTGCACGGGGGCATCGCCTAGGTAGCCGCTTTGCAGCGCCGTGCGCCGCTTTTGGGCCCGCACCTCGTCGGTGATGTGGTGGCGCAGCGCCGTGAATAAATAGGGCCTGATTTCCTCGACCGGCCCGAGCACCTTGCGGCGCTGCCACAGCCGCTGAAACAGGTTCTGAATGCAGTCCTTCACGACTTCTTCCTCACCGGTCAGGCGCACCCCGTAGCGGAACAGCTCATCGTAGTGAGCCAGAAAAATGCGCTCAAACGCTTGCTTGCTGCCCGCCAGAAACTCATTCCACAGCGACGCATCAAGCAACATCATACGACTGAACAGGTTAGGAGGAAAGCCGCTACCGAGGAGCTAATAAATTGATGAATGCTTAAACGTATTAGCAAATTCTTAGCCAGGCTGCTCGGTGGGCTCTTCCCTCCTACTGCCAGCCCTGCTCAATTTCTTCCAGCGTCCGGCCCTTGGTTTCGGGCACTGCCCGCCACACAAAGCCAAAGGTGAGGGCCGAAAGTACCGCATAGAGCCCGAACGCGCCCGCCAGGCCCGCCGCTTTCACTAAAGAAAGGAAAGTAAAGGAGATAAGCGTGCAGGCTATCCACAACGCCACCGTGGCCAGCGAAGCCGCCCGGCCGCGCACGGCATTCGGAAAAATCTCGGTAATCACGACCCACACGCCGGGCCCGAGCCCTACCGCGAAGCAAGCCACGTAGAGCATAATGAGCCCCAGCAGCCAGGGACCCGACGCGCCTAGCTGTAAGGCCACCACCAATGCCCCTAGGGCCAGCGCCATGCCACCCGAGGCCACGAGCAGCAGCGGCTTGCGCCCCACCCGGTCGATAATGAACAGCGCCAAGATGGTGCCCGCAAAGTTGATACCCCCAATGAGGGCATTGGCCCCGATGGCCGACGAGGCGCTTTGCCCGCTGTGCTCGGTGAGGATGAGAGAGCCGTAGTATAGAATGGTGTTGATGCCCGTGATTTGCTGCAATACCGCCAGCACCACCGCAATACGCAGCGGCCGGCGCAGGCGCGGCTGGCTAAGGCTGGCATCTTCGCCCTGTTCGGCGGCCAGGGCCGCCTGAATTTCTTCGGCCTCGGCGGCGGCAGCCGCGGGGCCATTGAGGCGGGTGAGGGTACCTAGGGCCTCGGCCTCGCGGCCCTGGCCCAGCAGCCAGCGCGGGCTTTCGGGCACCAGCAGCAGCGTAAGCATAAAGAGCAGCGAGGGCACGGCCGCCACCGCAAACATCCAGCGCCACGACGCCATCCCTAGCTCGGCCAGGTAGTAGCTAGCCACGTAGGCCAGCAAAATACCCGACACGATAGCCAGCTGATTGAGCGTCACCAAGCGGCCACGAATACGGGCCGGGGCAATCTCCGCAATGTAGAGCGGCACCAGCAGCGAGGCCACCCCAATGGCTAGGCCGCCCGCCAGCCGCGCCAGCACAAACTCGGTGAGCGTACGCGGCACCGCTGCCGCCAGCGCCGACACCGTGAACAGCGCCGCCGCCCCAAACAGCAGGCGCCGCCGCCCGTAGCGGTCGGTGAGCCAGCCCGCCAGGGCGGCCCCGGCCACCGCCCCAAACAGGATGCTGCTGGCGGCCAGCTCGGTTTGCGAGTCGGTCAGGCCAAAGTCTTTTTTCAGAAAGACCAGGGCGCCGTTGATGATGGCTGTGTCGAAGCCGAAGAGCAGTCCGCCCAGCGCCGCCGCGGCCGCAATTAGGTACACGTAGCCGGCGCTACCACTCGGGGGAGGTGGCCCGGTAGCCGCTTCGTGGAAAGGGGAGTTGGGGACAGTTTGAGCGTGCATAGCAGGGTGGGAAAAGGTTAGCAATCAGAATAAAGACAATGGGAGCCGCCACTAGCTAGCGCTTGCGTGGCAGGGTGGCTGGCCGCCCAGCCGCACCACGTGGGCGAGCAGCCAGCCACGCAGTTCCGGGCCTCACACCAGCAGCACCTCGATGCCGAGCTCGCGGAAAGGAGCTACCTGGGCCTCGGTAGCACCCGTGTCGGTAATGAGCTGGTGCACCTCGGTAGTGGGGCAGATGAGCGATGTGGCCACCTTGCCGAGCTTGGTGTGGTCGGCCACCACGATGCACTGCTTAGCCTGCCGCACCATCACTTGTATCACGGCAGCTTCTTCGGGGTGCAGCGAGGTAAGGCCCTTCTGGGCGTCGATGCCATTGACGCCGATAAAGACTTTATCGACAAAGAATTGACCTAGGGCCTGCGCGGTAGCTGGGCCCACCAAGGAGAACCAGCCGCCCGTCAGGAAGCCGCCCGTCACGAACACGCGCACGTCGTTGCGGTGGCTCAGCTCCATGGCCACGTTCACGGTGTTGGTGACTACCGTCACGTTGGCGCCCGGCCGCAGGCTGCGCGTAACCTGCGTGGTGGTGGTGCCGGCGGTGAGCGAGATGATTTCGCCCGGCTGGATGAGGCCCGCGGCGGCGAGCCCAATGCGGCGCTTCTCGGCCAGGTTGCGGTCTATCTGCTCGTGAAAGCTGGAGTCGTAGCGAAAAGGCTCGTAGAGCAAGGGCTCGCGGGGCACGGCGCCGCCGTGGGTGCGCCGCAGCCGGCCGCGCTGCTCCAGCTCCATGAGGTCGCGCCGCACGGTGGCCACCGACACGCCAAACTGCGCGGCTAGCTCATCGACGGCCACGGTGCCAGTATGCAGCAGCTTTTCGACGATGATTTGGGCGCGCGCTGCGGCGGCATTGTCAGGGATGAATAAGTCAGACACGATGGTTCTTGTTAAAAGTGATTGCCAACGCAAAGGTGGCAGCCGCCCGGCATGCAGCGTGCCCTATGGCTGGGTGCGCACGTAAGCTTTTAGGGTGGCACACTCGGTGCCCACGGCTGGGCCGTGGGGCTGGACGGTGTAGGCCCCCACCGCCGCGGGCACGATAAACGTTTCGGCGTAGTGCACCACGAAGGGCTCGAAGGCCCCGCTAGGGCTTTCCACCACGGCTTCGGCTCCCTGCACGAGGTTGAGCACCTGCACCCCCCCTTGGGTGTGGTGCAGCACCGATTCCGTAAACCAATGGCGGCGCGTTTCGATGAACTCGCGCTCGTGCAGGCCGGTGCGCTCTTCGCGCCAGCCGGGGCCACTGGCCACGGGCTGCACTTGGTTGACAAGGTTTTGCGTGACCCAGGCCGTGGTGCGGTCGGGCTGGATGTTGGCCGCGCCGTGGGTGAGGTGAATGGGCCTAGGCTGGCCATCGAGGCCCAGGCGGTCCCAGTCCCAGAGCTTGAAGGTGAAGATGTAGGGAGTGGCCGAAATTTCTAGCACCATGCCGTTGGCCCCCGAGCAGTGCACAGTGCCCGCCGGAATTAGAAAATGGTCGTGCTTGCGCGCCGGAAACTCGTTGACGTATTCGGCCGCGGGAAAGGGCGCCGCGGGGTCGTCCTGCGCGCGCTGCAAGTCGGCCAGCAGCTGCGGCAGCTCCACGTCTTCCTTTAGCCCTAGGTATACTACCGCACCGGGTTCGGCATCAAGCATATAGTAGCTTTCGTCCTGCGTGTAGGCCAGGCCAAACTTGTCCTGCGCGTACTCCGTGAGCGGGTGCACTTGCAGCGACAGATTGCCGCCGCCCATGGTATCGAGAAAGTCGAAGCGGATGGGAAACTCGGTGCCGAAGCGCCCGTGCACGGCCTCCCCCAGCAGCTCGCGGGGGTGGGCAAAGACGAGGTCGAGGCTCGGGACTTCTACTCGCGCCTCCCCAAAGCCTAGTAGCAGCGAGTTTTCCTCGGGCACGCAGTCGAAGCCCCAGGCGTAGTTGGGGGGGCCATCGGGCAGGTCGCAGACTTCGCGCAGCCACTGCCCACCCCACACGCCGGGGTCGAAAAACGGCACTACCCGAAACGGTCGCCGCACCGTGGCCGCCAGCCCAGCCCGCAGGTCGGCCCCGCTGATGAGCTTGGGCGCGGCCGGGTCGTTGGTATCGAGTAGAAAGTCGGCGCGGGGCAGCGCTTGCTTTTTCAAGCGGTCGGCCGCCCGCCAATCCACAAAAAACGCCCGCTTGTATTTCAAGCTGGCCTTATCAGCAAAGTTGGCGCTGCCTAGGTTGGCTAGTTCGCCGCGCCGCTGCCGCAGCTGAATTTCCCAGCGGGCCAGGTCGGCGTAGACCAGCACGGCGGGCGTAGGGCACACCAGCGTAGCGCCGGTGCCCAGCACGAGCACCAGCTCGCCCACCGCGGCAGCTAGCGTGGTCTGCGCTGCCCGCAGCTTCTCCGCATCAAAAAAATCGCTAACAGTCAACCCGTTGAGGCGGCCAAACACGGGGTCGTCGGTGAGTGGGCCGGCTACCATGGCGTCAATAGCAGCGGGGGCGCGGTAGAGGGCGTCGGCCACCAAGCACTGCGCGGGCTGCAAGGCTTGCTTCAGCTCTTGCTCCAGCTGCCCTAGGTTGGTGCCGGGGTAGCATTCCACGGCCAATACCGTAGGCTGGCCGGGGGCGGCGGGCTTAGCCTGCAGCGCTGCCCGCAACCCGTCCGCGATGGCCGCCCACCCTGTTTGGCAAGCATCGGCCCCTGCCGCTACCGGCACGAAGGGAAACTTGTCATAGTTGGAGGAGCGCATGGTACTACTAGTTGGGTGGGTAAAAAGAAACAGACAAAGGCCGCCAGCCCGTGGGGCTAGCTCTGCTAAATGGAGGCCAGCAAACTGCGCTAAACACTTTATTTAAACGAAAACCTATGTCCTCGCTAGAAGGGCAACGAGCTTGCGATTGCAAATATTGACAATAAAAATGTTTGTTTGATACCAAAACGAGCAAATAATTTTTATTATACCCATAGTCTACATTTACTTTGCCGCAAGCTTATGGCTCTAGCTAGCAAACAGCTAGCACCTTCTGGACGCCCTGGCGTCGGCTCTCTCCCACCCTCCCTTTATGATTCTGATAGCAGACGGCGGCTCTACCAAGACCACTTGGTGCCTAGTTGATACTCACGGCACGCGCTCCCTCTTTCACACGGAGGGCTACAACCCCGAGTTTATTAGCACGGCGGGTATCATCGCCTCGCTGCACCAGGCCCTGCCCGCCACGCTAGACACGGCCGCCATCACAGAAGTGTATTACTATGGTGCCAGCGTGGTATCGCCGCAGCAAGTAGCCACGGTGGCCGAGGCCATGCAAGAGGTATTTGAGCAGGCCCGCGTGTTTGTGGGCCACGACTTGCTGGCGGCGGCGCGGGCGCTGCTGGGCCGGCAGCCAGGGTTTGCGGCTATCCTGGGCACGGGCACCAACTCGTGCGTGTATGATGGCGAGCGCATTACGCACAACGTAGATTCCCTAGGTTACTTTTTGGGCGACGAGGGTAGCGGGGCGTTTATCGGGAAGGCGCTGCTGCGCGGCTACTTGCGCGGGGATATGCCCGCCGAGCTAGAGGCAGCCTTTCGTGCTACCTATGGCCTAGAGCGCGACGCTATTCTGGACCGGCTGTACAACCAGCCGTTTCCAAACCGCTTCATCGCCAGCTTCGCCAAGTTTGCCAACGACCACCAGGTAGCGTATTGCCAGCAATTGGTGGCGGAAGCGTTCGACTTGTTTTTTCGGAATATCATCAGGAAGTATCCTGCTTATCAGACCCATACCTTCAACTGCGTGGGGTCGGTAGGATATAATTTTCGCGAGGCACTAACGCAGGCAGCCACTGCCCACGGCATGGCCGTCGGCAAAATCATTCGCTCGCCCATCGATGACCTGGTTTCCTACCACCTAGCTGCGGCCGACTGACCGGGCTACTGACGCTGCTTTCTTTCCCACCCTTTACTCCGCGAGTTGCGATGCGCTTTTCTACACTCATTTACGGGGGGCCGCGGCTCGCCTTGCTGGTGGCTGGCTGCCTCCTAGCGGCCCCGGCCGCTTTTGGCCAGAATAAGTACCAGGTAGCCGGCGAGGCCATTCTCGACAAGCTCAATACCAAGTTCTACAACGCCAGTAAGCAGCTGTATGTGGAGCAGCTAGATGGCAACGAGAACGTTATCGTGGAGCGCGGCGGCGTGAGCTACGTTTGGCCCGCCTCGCACATGCTGCGGGCTCTGCGCTACGGCGCCCTCGCCAACCCGGCCAAGTACACGGCGCGGCTCAAGTCCTACGCCTACGCCCTCGACCAATACCGGCAAAATGGCAAGTACGCTTCCGACATTGTGCCCGGCGCCGACCCGCTCTACGACGACAACGCCATCGTGGGGCTGGCCCTGATGGACATCTACCAGCAGGTGCTACCCACTGAGACCGGCCTCCGCGACCGCTCGCTCATTGGCCTCAACTACTGCCTCAATGCTCGCGATGCCAACTGGGGCGTGCCACAAAAAGAGTCGGAGCTGGGCCAGGGCAAGTTTTACTCGCAGGCCACCATCTTGCCAGCGCTGCACTGCGCCCTGCTAGCAAAAGATAGCCCCGACCCTAACTACCTCGACATCGCCAAGCGCTACTACGAGCTCATCAACGACCCCAGCCACCGGCTGCGCGATGGCGGCACCAACTTGCTCAATCAGTTCTCTTTCTACAACAACGGCACTTGGAGCCTAACGGGCCGCGGCGAGAGCGGCGCTGGCTACCGGGCCTACCAAACCACCCCCGATGCCCAGCTGGCCCTGCGGCTCTACCAGCGCACCGGCGACAGCCGCTACCTCGACGATGCCACCGTGCTAGCCAATGCTTGCCTCAGGCAGTGGTACAGCCCCGGCAAGGGCGTGAGCGAAATATCTTTTTGGGGTGGCAGCGACCTAGTCGAAATGCTGGTCGATTTCTACGAAGTAGACCGCAATACCAAGTGGCTCGACGCGGCGCGCAACATCGTGGACTACCTCATCGACTACGGCCGCGACCAGTTGGGCTACTACCCCGGCTCGTACAACGACACCAACGGCACCTGGAACCTCGACCGCCGCTACCTGTTCCCGGCTTCGGTGCAAATGATGGGGCAGGCCTGCGCGGCTGCGGCCATCCTGCGCGTGGCGCAGGTCACGGCTACCCCGCTCGCCTCTACTAGCGCAGCGGCGGCCAAGGCGGTGGGCCTAGTGGTGGTACCCAATCCGGTGGCTAACCGCTTGACTTTGCAGGCCAACCGCAGCCTGGTTGGTGGCAAGGTTACGGTATTTAATACCCTAGGGCAAGCTGTACTTACCAGCTATGCCACTGCCGCGGCGCTCGATGTTTCGGGGCTGGCGCCCGGTGTGTACACGGTATCTTGGCTGAGCGGCGAGCAACACCTCACGAAGCGCTTCGTGAAACAAGCGGACTAGCGGAGCCCCTAGGGCTACAGCCCAGCATTTGCTGGCTACTGGCTGCCGAATGATGGTAAGCCGCCCCGACCTCCCTAATGCGTTAGCTTTTCGGAGCCCTACCCTACCTGGTTACTGAGGTAAGGAACCAAGCTCTTGGTGGTTGACTTCCTTGAGGCACGCTACCTGATTTACCGCTGGGCCTTCACTAAGTCGGGGTAATCTGTAATGAGCCCGTCTACCTGCTGCTGAAACAGGCTGGCCGCCTCGGCGGCAGTGTTCACCGTCCAGGGGATGACTTGCAGGCGCTGCTGGTGGCAGGCCTGCACCAGTGCCGGCGTTACGAGCTTGTAGTGCGGGCTGTAAATGCTGGGCCGAAAGCTCAGGCGCTGCAAGTTCTTTTCCAGTCCATCCGTATTCTCAACCAGCAGTGCCGTGCGCAGCTGCGGCTGCGTGCGGTGCACTACTTCGAGGGTGCGCGGGTCGAAGGACTGAATAATCACCCGGCTTTGAATGCCTTTTTGGGTAATTACTGCCAGGAGCAGCCGCACAAATTCGTCTGGTGCGGGGTGGCTGCTACCATCGCCCGCCGGGGTGGTTTTTGTTTCAATATTATAGTACGGCGCGGCGCGGTGCGTGCGCCGCGCATACACCTCGGCCGAGTCGATGACTTCGGCCAATAGCGGCTTATACGTGCGCAGCTTCTGCTGCTGCGGAAACTTAGGATTGCCATGGCTACCCACGTCGTAGCGTCGGATTTCGGCGTAGGGCAAGCTGTATATTTTTAGCGCTTGGCCCGCCTCCTTGGTCAGCGGCTGGCCGTCGGGGCGGTACACAAAGTCCGCATTCATATACGGGTCGTGCGAGAGCAATACCTGCTTATCCTGGCTGATGGCAATGTCCATTTCCAGCGTCGTCACCCCTAGGTCTAGCGCCCGGCGCATGGCCGGAATGGTGTTTTCCGGCATTAGTCCCCGGCCGCCCCGGTGGCCCTGCATATCGGGCGGGCGCTGCTGGGCGACGGCGGGGAGCGTGAGTAAGGCTAGGGCGAGGTGTTTCATACTGGTAAGAGAAGTAGCTTGGACTTTGTAGTCCGAGCGCGAGCGCCGCGAGCATCTGCGCTAGGGTAAGTTGTTAAGAAAACAAACAGACGCGGCGTACTCGCAGCGCTCGCGCTCGGACTACAAAGCCTAAGCTACAGACTGAATTATACTACTACCGTATCGCTGTATACTTGCCCGAAGCGGTCGGTGACTTCGATACGGATTTCTTTAGCCCCGGCCGAAGGCGTAGCAAAGAACAAGTGGTCGGTCATGCTGGGGTCAACCCACTTGTGCTTGGCGGGGAGCTGGTCGCCGGCTTGCAGCTGCACGGCCATTGGGTCGAGGCCGGTTTGCTGGCGCATTTCGCCCTGGCGCACGCCATTTTCAAACCAAATTACTTGCCACTGCGGGTCCCAATTCCAGACGTTGGCCACCACGTCGGTGGGGTGGTCGGCGGCGCTGCCCCTAGGGTAACTGCGGAACTGGTGCTGGCGGTCGTGGCCCACCGATTTGTAGTACCATTTTATATCCGAGCCGCTGACCTCGTACACGCCGTAGCCACTGGGCGTGCCATCGGTGCAGATGGGGCCCGTCCACCACGCGCCGCACACCGCGCCGTGGGTATGCTCGATGGTGTTTTCGTGAAAAATCTTCTCGCACACGTGCGTGTGGCCCGACATGATATGCGCCGTGTAGGGCTTCAGAATGCGGTACAGCTCGGCCCGGTTCGACACCACGCCACCTAGGGATTCCTCCTTGAGCTTGTTGCGGCGCTGGTCGCCGCTGTTTACCGGAATGTGCAGCGCCACCACTACCGTGGTGCCGGGCTTCACGTGGCTCAGGTCCTGCTCTAGCCACTGGAGCTGCTGCTCGGGCAGGTAGCCGATGTACTTTTTGGGCGGGCCAATGAAGAAGACGTTATCGAGCACCACGTAGTGAATGTCGCCCCGGTTAAAGGAATAATACGTCGGTCCAAAATGAATTTTAAACGTGCGCGCCGAGCCATCGTCGGCCCGCGCCGTAAGGTCGAGGTCGTGGTTGCCGATAACCTGAAAGAACGGAATCGCGCTGATTTCGACCGCCTTTTTGTAGTCCTCAAATAGCTCGTGCTTGTCCCACACTAGGTCGCCGCAGCCGATGGCAAACGTGTTGGCATCGTACTGCGCGGCCAGCTTTTGGAGGTCGGGCGCCGAGCTGGTTAGCAGCTCGCGGCAATCCTTTTTGTTAATCATCTGCGGGTCGGCCCACACCACGAAGGTGTGTTTGGTATCGTCGGTGGCCAGCTTTTGCAGGGCAAAATCGGCGGTCATCTTGGTCGTACCCGGCTTGATGGCTTGGTAGAACCGTGCCACGCCTTTCTCGTGCGGAAAAGCGTAGCCGCGCGGCACCGAAACATGCACAAACTCGGCTGTGGCGTTGCCTTCGAGCGTGTACTTACCCGCCTTATCGGTGAGCACGATGTTATAGCCATCGGTGACGGCCACGCCCGGCAGACCGGTACCATTCTGATGCACCCTGCCCCGAATGGTGAGCGGCCCTAGGCTGAGCTTTTGGCCGGTGGCCGGCGTTTGCTCGGCTTCGGCGGCAAGAGCGGCGGGGGCTAGCGGCAGACCGAGGCTAGCACTCACGAGCCCTAGGTTTTGAAGAAATTTTCGGCGGAACATGAGTAAGTGTCTTTAGGAAGGTCATGCAGCGCGCAGCGAAGCGTGACGACTGTTGCTTTGCTGCGCGCTAATTCTCGTAAATGGCGATGTCATCGAGCCCCAAGCGGCCGTTGAGCACGGTGGGCGGGCTGCTGGCACCTAGGCCCAGCTTGTTGATGCGGAAGCGCACCGAGCCGCTGATATTCATCAGGAAAGTGATGGAGCGCTGCCAGTTACCAGCGTCGGTGATGGTGGAGCCAGTTTGCTGCCAGGTCGCCCCCTGGTCTTGCGAGTACTCCAGCTTCCAGGAGCTGGCAGCGTCGGTGTAGTAGGCCCCGTAGAGCAGCGTGACCTTGGTGGCGCCGTTGGGCAGGTCAAATTTCATCTCCACCACGGCCGGCACGCTGAGGCCCTGCTGCATCCGGATGCCCTGGGCACCGGTGTAGCGGTCGCGCCCCGAGGTGTTGCCTAGCAGGGCTTGGTAGAGCTTCCAGGGGCCGGTGCCAAACTGCACAGTGTTGTCGGGCACGGCAGTCGTGTTCAGGTCGTAGTTGCCCTTAATGGCCTGCGGCACCGCCTCGAAGCTCTCGGGAAAGCCGGAATAGATGGGGCCGCTGGGGTCCACAGCATCGGCGGCGGTGCGCAGCCACAACTGCGGGGCCACCGGGCTGGCATTGAGTGCGCCCACCGCAATGCCCACAAACGTGGCGCTGGCCGGTAGGCGCCGGGTGGCAAAGGCCGCCGTGGCTTCGGTGTGCAGCGTGAGCTTGTTGTTGGCCCCGTCGGCCAGCGTTTTGTCGCCAGCGTAGGTAGTGCCCGATACTGGCAGCGGCGTGATGCTGCTACCCGTGATGCGCACCAGCGTGCCGTCGTAGGCAGTGGCATCGGCCAGCAGCGTGCTGATATTGATGTCGCGGGCCGTCACGGCATTGCCGCTGCTCACCTTGCGCACGCGGTCAGCCGTGATGCCTTCTAGGCGCAGCGCACCAGCGCTCTGGGCCAGGGTAGCGCCTTTGATATCAACCACTACTGAGTCGCCCACGGCCAGGGCCGGGGCGGCCCCACCGCTAAGCGGGATAATGATTCCACGTATCACGCCGCGCCGCTTGTTCTGCACCACTATGGTGCTGAGGCCGCCGGGTGCATTACCCGCCGCCGCATCCGAAATAACGAGGCCCACTACCTGGTGCGCGCCCGAAAGCAGGCCCGGCTCCAGCACCACATTGCTGCCTTGGTAGAGGCGGCGCAGGTCTTCGAGCGACACGTTGGGGCTGGGCGCGCCGGCCGCGTAGTCGAGGTTTTTTTCCAGGCAGCCAGCGGTGGCTAGGGTTAGAAGTAGCGCCGAAAGCCGGGGAAGTATGCGGAGTTTCATGATAGAAGTTTTTGCTTTTGAAGCGTGTTTAACTCACCTTCCGTGTGCCCCTACAGCTGCCACCACACCTTCGTGTTAATGTCATCGGCGCCTTGGTCGGCTACGGCGGCCTGGTAGTTCACTTGGTTGAGGCTCTGCACGTAGACCGGGTAGTTGATGCGGGCCGGCATCTGGCGGTTGTTGCGCACGCCGGGGCCGATGGGCAGCACCGGGTGGCCCGTGCGGCGGTACTCAAACCACTGCTGAAAGTCGGTGAAAAACAGCGCGTAGTACTTTTGCAAGTGAATGTGGTCGAGCTTGGTATCTAAGGTGCTGGTGGCTTCCCATTTCACGTCGGGGCTGCTCAGGAAGGAGGCGGGCGCAGTAAGGCCCCAGAGCGTGATGCCGTTGGTGGCGCCGGTTTCGTAGTAGGCTTTGGCGTCGCCGGTTATCCAGCCGCGCAGGGCGGCCTCGGCCAGCAGCAGCTGCACCTCGGGGTAGTTGAGGATGTTGCCGAGTAGCGGCTCGGTCATGAGGGCGGCGGGGTAGGTCGATTGGGGAGCTGGTATTTGGCCCGGCACGTAGCCGCTCTGAACACCTTTGTAGATGCCGCCCGCCAGCGTGGCCCACTTGGGCAGGCGCGGGTCGTTCCACTCGGCCAGGTTGTTGATGAAGAATTCGCTCATCGAGCTCGATGACACGAAGTCGGCCGTGCGCCAAGTCTGGAAGGGCGACTGATAAGGCGCGGTGCCCGACCAGCGCATAATGGCCGACTCCGCGTTGTTGGCGATGAGCGGGTAGTCGCCGGGGCGGGTGTTTACCATGTCGCGCAGCTTGGCCTGCGGGCTCAGGCCACCCGGCGCAATGGCATCGGTGCGATTGGACACGCGCATGAGCAGGCGCAGGTAGAGCGAGTTGCCAAACTTGCGCCACTTCAGGGCATTGCCCTGAAACAGCGGGTCGCGCTGGGCCTGGTCGACCCCTAGGTTGGTATTGGCCTTCAGCAGGTCGTTGGCCTCCTCCAGCTTCACAAACAGGTCGCGGTAGATGTCCTCCTGCCGGTCGAACTTGGGCTGTAAGTTGCCCGCCCGGCCCTGAAGAGCCTCCGAGTACGGCACATCGCCGAAGGTGTCGGTGAGCAGCGAAAACGTCCAGACCTCGCAGATGCGGGCAATGGCCATGAAGGTGGGGCTCTTCACCGCCACCGCGCTGTTGTACATATCCCGGAAGTCGGTGAGCTGCGTGTACCAGCCGTTCCACATGTAGTCGGCCTCGGCCGAGCGGATAACGTAGCGGTGAAACTCATCGGTGTTGTCCCGCGTCACGTGTACCTGCATCAGCTCGTTGGTGATGCGCATGGCGCGGTCCATGTTGCGCTTCACCAGGTCGGTAAGCGCCGGGGCCAGCAGCGTTTCCGGAATGACGTTAGGGTTCTGGTTAGGGTTGATGTTCAGCTCCTCAAAGCCCTTGGTGCACGACGAAACGGTCCCTAGGGTAGCGGCGGCGAGGAAGGCGTAGGCGAATAGGTTCAGCGCTTTCATATTAAATGTCATGCAGCGCGCAGCGAAGCATCTCGCGTGGCGCAGTAAATCCTAGCGTTGTCGGGAGTAGTGCCGCACGCGAGATGCTTCGCTGCGCGCTGCATGACAGTCCTTTGGGGTTAAAAAGCAATGATTAAATCCCTACTGTCAGGTTAATACCCATCGTGCGGGTGCTCGGAAACTGCCCCAGCTCAAACCCTAGGTCGATGGTTCCGTCGTTGAGGGTGCCAAACTCCGGGTCGAAGGCCGGCCAGTTGGTGAGGATGAACAGGTCGCGCCCGTAGAGGCCAATGGAGGCCTGCGTGAGGTGCAGCTTGCTGAGCAGCGATGGAGGCAGGGCGTAGTCGAGCCGCAGTTCGCGCAGCTTGATAAAGTCGGTGCGGAAGAGGTTGGCTTCCACGTTGTCGCGGCCGTAGTGGGCGGTGTAGTAGGTGGCCAGGTTCTCGGCCACCACGTCGTTGGGGCGGTAGGTGCCGTCGCCGTTAGCAATCACGCCTTGGCCCACGATGCCGTTGTAGCGGCCGGGCAGCGTGAGTTTGGTTTTGCCCTGCTCGGCCAGCACGGCATTGGTCATGGAGTAGGCCTTGGCGCCAAACTGACTGTCGAACAACGCATTCAGCCGGAACTGCCGGTACGTAAACTCGGTGCCTGCGCTGGCCTTCCACAGGGGTAGGGCGCTGCCTAGGTACTGCACGCCATCGGCCAAGATGGGGTAGCCGTTTTGGTACACTATCTGGCCATCGGGGGCGCGCTCGTAGCCGCGGCCGTAGATGGCGCCCATGCTGCCGCCCGGCCGCGCCTCTACCGAGCCCCGGCCGCCGGGGCCGCGCTGTAGCTGGTAGGTAAGCACGCTATCGGCCAGCTCCACTACCTCGTTGCGGTTGGCGGTGTAGGTGCCATACACGCGCCAGCTCAGGCCGCGGGCGTTAGTCAACAAGCGCGCATTAGCGCTGATTTCCAAACCTTTGTTGCGAACCAGGCCAGCGTTGAGCACGGCCGTGTTGTAGCCCGAGGCGCGGTCCACAGGCACACTCAAAATCTGGTTCGAGGTATTGTTGCGGTACACGGTCACGTCCAGCCCAATGCGGTTTTGCCAGAAGCGCACGTCGGCGCCCAGCTCCACACTTTCGGTGCTGCGGGGCTTCAGGCCGGCGTTGGCAATCGAGCTCGGGTTGCTCAGGCCCGAGGCGTAGCCCGTAGCCACGGCGTAGGTGTAGGAGGTGAGATAGGGCGAGGTGCCGCCGCTGCCCACCCGCGCCCACGAGGCCCGCAGCTTGGCAAACGACACCACTTCGGGCAGCGGCACTAGGTCTGACACTATCGTGCTCAGGCTGGCCGAGGGGTACAGCGGAATGGCCGTGATGCCGCTCGCGCTCGACAAGGTGCTCGACCAGTCCTTGCGGGCCGTTAGGTCGAGGTACACCACCTTGTTATACCCTAGGGTGGCTAGGCTGTACAAGCCATTGAGCGCGTACTCAGCCCGGTAGGGCAGCGCAATGGGCAGGTCGCGGCTGTTGGCAAAAGTGAACACGCCGGGGTACAGCAGGCGCTCGGCCCGCAGCTCGTCTTTGTTGTAGCGGTTGCGCAGGCGGCTGCCCCCTACCGAGAGGCTGGTTTCGAGCTTGCCAAACTGGTGGGCGTATTGCAGCAAAAAGTCGTGGTTAATCTCCTGCGAGAAAACGTTTTGCGTCCGAAACATGCCCTCCTTGTACTTCTCCGTATCCTTGGGGCGCTGCTGCGAGCGGGCCTCGTAGGAGTAGTCGAGCGTCGAGCGCAGCATCAGGTTAAAGCCCTTGGCAAAGGCGTAGTTAACCTGCACGTTGCCCGTGAGCTGGTGGCGGTTGGCCTTGTTGAGCATCTCATTAGTAATGAGATAGGGATTGTCTACCAGGCTGCTGAAGGGGTAGCGCTGCGTGATGCCCTGGGCGCCGGGCAGCCAGTAGTCCTTCAGCCAATCGAGGTTGTTGTTGGGCACCTGCAACATGGCCCAGTACATGATGGTCTGGTTGTTATATCCCGTCGAAGGCAGGTTGTCGCTGAAGCGGTTGGTGTAGTTAACCTTGGTTGATACCCGCAGCTTATCCGTGATTTTCTGGCTGGCCGACAGCGCGATGGTATTGCGGTCGTAGCCCGTGTTCGGGATAATCCACTGGTTTTGCAGATTGGTCAGCGACAGGCGCATGGTCGTGCGCTCGGTACCGCCGTCCAGCACCAGCGTGTTGGTGAAGGTGCGCCCCGTCTGGAAAAAGCCCTTGCGGTTATCCGGGTACGCCACCCAGGGCGTGCGCTCGGTGGCGCCGGTGTTAGTGGCCAGGTCGTACTGAAAAAACGACTGCCCCGCGAACCTAGGGCCCCAGGCCGAGCTAGTGCTGCGGGTGCTAACCCCGTCGGCGGTGTTGCCAAACGAGTAGTAGTCCTCGCCCGCCGTGCCCTGGCCGTATTCATACTGGTAGTCAGGCCAGCGCGAAATGGACTCGAAGGCAGTATTTGTGTTGAATGTAACGCCAATACCCTTCTTGGCCTTGCCCGACTTGGTGGTAATAATCACGGCCCCGTTGCCGCCACGGGCGCCGTAGAGGGCGGTGGCCGCGGGGCCCTTTAGCACCGTCACCGACTCGATATCTTCGGGGTTGATGTCGTTGAGGCTGGTGCCAAAATCGACTGGCGACTCGCTTTGCAAATAGGCCGAGCTGCCGGTGCCGGTGGCGCGGTTGCTGCCGCCCAGCACCACACCATCTACCACGATAAGAGCATCATTATCGCCCGCCAGCGAGTTTTCGCCCCGCAGAATAATGCGGTTGGACCCCGCCGGCCCACCACCCGATTTTACTAGGTTCAGGCCCGCTACTTTGCCCGCCAGCGCGTCGGTCCAGTTGTTCGACTTGGCTTCGGTGAGCTGCTCGTTGCTGACCGTGGGGGCCGAGTAGCCCAGCTCCCGGTCGGTTCTCGAAATGCCCAGCTGCGTCACTACTACCTCGCCGAGGCTGGTGGCGTCTTCCTGTAGAACTACGTCGTAAGTGGTCTGGTCGCCCACCGTCAGCTGTTCGGCCGCGTAGCCAATAAAGCTAAATACCAGTGTCTTGCCCGGCTCTATAGTCAGCTGGTAACTGCCATCGTTGCCGGTAGTGGTGCCCGCGTTGCTGTCCTTTACCCGGACGGATACGCCAGGCAGCGCTTCGCCTTTGGCATCTACCACGCGGCCTCGCACCAGCACTGGGTCGGCGGCAATGCCCGCGGCCGCGGTGCGCTCCACGGCTTTTACCACGATGCGCTTGTCTTGCACCGTAAACTGCACGCCCGCCTGCGCCGCCACCAGCGCCAGCACCGTTTTGAGGTTGCTGTGCGGCGCCTCTACCGTGATGCGGCGGCTGAGCCGGCTGGCCTGGTCCACCACCAAAAAGCGGTAGCCAGTTTGCTGCTCGATGCTGGCCAGCACCTCGGCCAGCGGCTGCTGCCGCACCGTGAGGGTGCAGGGCGTGGCGGCGGGCTCTTGCCGGGCCAGTTGCCCGGCGGCGGCCAGGGCAGCGGGGGCCGGGCTCAGCGCAGCCAGGCCTAGGCCAACGAGCGCGCTGCGCCAAGCCCGCTTTTGGCGGGGGAGTATTGCTTTTTTCATGCTTGTATGGATGAGCTTAGGAGCTAAAAAGCGCTAATCGGTTGCCTTCTCGGGGGGTGCTTGTTGCAGATAAATCACCTGGCCCTCGCGGCGGTAGCGGAGGCCACCGGCCTGGCGCAGCGCGTCGAGCACGCGGGGCAAAGGCTCGTTGTCGAAGGTGGCCCAGAGGCGCACCTCGGCCGTGGCAGAGTCGGCAAATACCAGCTTCACGCCGTAGCGGCGCTCGAGTTGGTTGGCCACGTCGGCCAGTTTCTCATTCTTGAAAATCAACTGGTTGTTGCGCCAAGCCAGCACCTGCTTGTGGTTGAAGGCCTGCCGGTAAATGCGGCCCGTAGCACGCTCGGCTCGCAGCTGCTGGCCCGGTGCCAGCAGGTAGTTGTCTTGCTTATCCGTCACTTGCACCTTGCCCTCGACCAGCGACACGGCCAGCTGGCTGGCCCCCGGCACGGCACTCACATTAAACTTGGTGCCAAGCACCTGCGTCACCCACGCGCCGCTGTGCACCCGAAACGGCCGCCTAGGGTCCTTGCTGACTTCAAAAAACGCTTCACCTTCTAAGTACACTTCCCGCGAGCCGCTCCTAAATTGCGCTGGGTACCGTAGCTGGCTCTGCGGGGCTAGCGTCACCACCGAGCCATCGGCCAGCCGCAGGCGCTGCGGCCGCCCGGCCGGCGTGCGGTGCACCAGGTAGGCCAGCGCTGGGGCCGGCCGGCCGTAGTACAGCGCACCACCTAGGGCGCTTACCAGCAGCACTACTAGGGCCGCTACTTGAGTTAGCCGCGTCGGCCGCCACCGCCGCCTAGGTAGCACGGGCACGGCGGCTAGCTCTGCTGCCGGGGCAGGCTGCGCCAAGCGGACTTTTAGCCGGCCTAGGGCCGCCGCTGTCTCGGCGGGGGCGGCGGGTGGCGGGCCTGCCTGCCACACGGTTTTGAGCTGCTCAAACGTCCGCTCGTTTTCGGGCGACTGCGCCACCCAGGTGGCGAGGCGCTCATTCTCGTCCGACGAAGTTTGGCGGGCGAGGTAGCGGGCGATGAGCAGGTAAGCGTCTTCTTGTTGCAAGGGGCCAGCGGCCGGCGCTGGTTGCCGTCGCTACTGCTATGACGCCGCCGGCCGCTAGCCTCGTGACACCGAAAACCACTCTTAACGCAAGGATAACAGCCGTAACCTATGCGTAACGCGCCTACTGCACGCCCGAGGCGTAGAGCGTACTCTTCAAAAAGCGCAGCGCCCGAAACATGTGCGTTTTCACCGAATTAATAGAAATTGACAGCAGTTCCGCAATCTCCTCGTAGGTGAGCCCGCCGTCGCGGTGCAGCTGAAAGACTTGGCGCGTGCGCTCGGGCAAGCGGTCGATGAGGTACCCCACCTGCTCGCTTAGCTCTTGGTAAACCAGCAGGTGGTCGGGTTGCAGATAGTCGGCCTCGGGCTGGGTTTGTGGCAGCTCATCGGTAGCATCAAGCAAGGTGCGCTTTTGCGCACGCAGGCGGTCGAGGGCCCGGTGCTTCACGGCCGTGTACAGGTAGGCAGCCAGCGAGCCTTGCACGGCAAGCTGCGTGCGGCTGGCCCACAAGGTGCAGAATACCTCAGCCACCACGTCGTCGGCGGCATCGGTGGGGTAGCGCAGAAAAGTGGTGGCGTAGCGCAACAGGCCTCCATAAAAGCGCGTAAACAGGGCCTCAAAGGCCACCTCATTGCTCAGGGCTAAGGCAGCTAGATACTGCTTGTCAGAAGAGCTAATCGGGAACGTCATACTAGTAGACAAAGCTACCCGGCCCGTGAGGCCACTAGATTACCACCTTATTAAGGTATGGTTAAACCTAGCCAGAATAGGGTTTAAGGTATAGCAGGACCTTCTCCCCTATCAGCCCTATAGGGGCAAGAAGTAAGCGCTGGTGGTGTCGGCTAGGTAATTAGCATCTACCTCATAAGCTCGGTCCCGAGGCACCTAGGTAGGCAGTATGCTGCCTTGGCAGCAAAAAGGGCAGCCGCAGAATCCTGCAGCTGCCCTTTGGGCCTTGTTTCCAATATTACTGGGCTACCAGCTGAGCCTTAGCCCGGCGAGCGAGCCTCTCTAAAGCTGCTGGATGGTGATGGCCCGGAAAGCTACCTGGTGGCCGTGGTCTTGCAAGGCAATGTGGCCCTTGGGATAGGCGGCAAAGTTCTTCCAGGTCTTGAACTTACTGTTCTCGAGTAGGGTCTTCCACTCCGGGCTGCCCATCTGCACGTCTACTACCTTGGCGTTGTTCAGGTAGAACGTGAGGTGCCCGTTTTGCTTGCGTAGCTTGGCTTGGTTCCACTCGCCGGCTGGCTTGGCCACGTCTTTGGCGGGGGCCTGCATGTCGTAGAGCGAGCCGGCCAGGTGGTTAGCTTTCTTGTTGTCCTCGGCCTCTTTGTTGTCGAGTACCTGCATCTCGACGCCGGTTTCGTAGGTGGCCTTGAAGCTGGGGTCTTCGTGCACCCCGAAGATGATGCCGCTGTTGCCGCCGGGCGAGATTTTCCACTCCAGGGCCAGCTCGTAGTTCTCGTATTCGGCATCCGTCACGAGGTCGCCTTGGCCGGGTGCCTGCGGGTTGAGCTGCAAGGCCCCCTCGACTACTTCCCAAGCCGGCTCGGCGGTGGGCTTGAGGTAGGTGTGCCAGCCCTTGGTGGTTTTGCCGTCAAAGATGGCTTGGGGCTTGGCCTTGGCGGGCTGCTTGGGGGTAAAAGCCAGTTGGCTCAAACTTGCCACTACTGCAAGGCTACCTAAGAAAACTTTCATACGCTTCGGGTGGGATTGAATGTGATACCTACTTGTTCACGGCTAAAGATATGGTCAGGGTATTTGCTAAAAGAAATCCTATTCTTTTAGCAAATACTGACAGATGAACCGCGCAGGGCAGTACCCGCAACTCGGTGCTCTTCAGCTATGTCGTCTAAACACAACAGTCAACTTGCAGTACCTCGGGCAAAGGCGGGCAAGTCTGTGGCTGGCTGCGCTACCGGATATCGAGCTGGTAGGTACCGGCTACCAACTGATACTCCTGAAGTTGCCCCGTCGCCTTCACCGCTCGGATACCTCCCAAAGAAGCCGCCAGTGGTTTGCCCGCCTCGTACACCGCCTGGCCGGTGGCCACGGGCAGCAGCAGGGTGGCGGTGGCATTGGGCGGCACCGTGACGGTGTAGGAAATGGCCGCGCCATTTTTCTTCCAAGCCGACCGAATGAGGCCGTAGGGCCCTAGGTGGCTCGCCTCGAAGTGGTCGAGCCCCGCCACGAAATGCGGCGCGAGCAGCACGTTTTTGAAGCCCGGCTGCTGCGGGTCGGGCTTGATGCCCCCTAGGCCCTTGTAGAGCCAAGCCCCAATTTCACCGAACATGATGTGGTTCATCGAAATATCGCTTTTCGCGTCGATGGGCCAGTTTTCGTAGAGGGTCGTGGCACCGTTGGCCATCCACCAGCCCCACGATGGGTAAGTTTCCTGGGCCGCCAAGCGGTAAGCCACGTCGGCCTGGCCATTCTCGCCCAGGGCACTCAGGATGGCCTTGGTACCCAGCAAGCCCACGTCGAGGTGGTAGTTGTCGGCGGCTACGCGGCGAGCCAGGTTGGCGGCTACTTTCGCCCGCAGCTCGTCGGGCACTACGCCCCAGTACAGCGGCACGCTCAGCTCGGTTTGCACCCCACTGCCGTAGAGGTTGGTTTGCCGGTCGAGATACTTGGCATTGATGGCGGCCCGGATTTTTTGGGCCAGGGCCGAATAATGGGCAGCGTCGGCGGGGTGCCCCAGCAGCTTGGCCGCCTTAGCTAGGATGGACGCGTCCGTATAATAATAAACCGACGAGGTCAGCTCGACGGGTGACTTCGATTTTACCGGCACCCAGTCGCCTAGGCCCCAGTCAGTGAGGCCAGTGGGGCTGCGCGCCTCAAGGTGGTCTACGTAGCGCTTGAGGTTGCCGTAGCAGTCGGCCAGCAGCTTCGAGTCGCCGTAAAACAGGTAGATGTTCCAGGGGATGATGGCGATGGTACTGGTCCAGTCGGGGCCGTTGCCCCACTCGTAGCCCCAGCCGTTGCTGGGAATAATAGAGGGCAGCACGCCGTTGGGCTGCTGCTCGTCGCGGTGGTCGGCCAGCCACTTTTCGTAAACCGTGATGCCGTCGAAGTTGTAGAGACCGGTTTCGCTGGCGATGTGGGCATCGCCGGTCCAGCCATTTTTCTCGCGCTGGGGGCAGTCGGTAGGGTAGCCAAACAGGTTGGACAAGTACGAATTATTGGTGGCCCACCAGATTTTATCAATCGTTGGGTTAGCCGACTGCACCTGCCCTACCGGTGCCACATCGCTGTGCATGAAGTAGCCCGTGAGGCTGCTGGCACCTAGGGCCAGCGGCCGGCTGCTGGTTACCTCCACGTACTGAAAGCCCTTGTAGTTGAAGGACGGTATAAACGTTTCCTGCCCTTTGCCGCCCAGCGTAAAAATGTCCGTCTGAAACGGGTCGCTTTTGTCGGTGGGCCGGTAGTGCACGTCGATGTTCGACTGGTCGACGTGGCCATTGGGATAGCGCCGCTCGGCGTGCTTGAGGCGCAGCACGGTGCCGGCCGGGCCCTGGGCCCGCAGCTGGCTAACCCCTGAAATGTTACGCCCTAGGTCGAATACATAGGTAGTGTCGTTGAGCTTGGCCAGGGCCTTGGTTGGTATCGCCTCCACGTTGCGGATGGGCTGCATGGCCTGGGCCACGATGCGGGCCGAGGGCGCGGCGCGCGGCATGACGGCTTTCCACTTGGCATCGTCAAACTCGGCCGTGTTCCAGCCGGGCTGCTCGAGGCGGGCGTCGTAGTGCTCGGCGGTGTAGATGCTGTTAAAAACCAGCGGGCTCAAGGCCGTTTTCCAGTTCAGGCCCGACGTGATGGTGGTTACCTTATTAGCAGTGTCTGTCAGGCGCAGGTCGAGGCAGAAGGCGGGCCGGTTGCGCCAGGGCGCTTCGTGAAAATACCACACGGCCGTGGACTGGTGGTTGTACCAGCCGTTGCCGAGCAGCACGCCCACCGCGTTTTCGCCAGGCCGCAGGTAGGGTGTCACGTCGTGGGTCACGTACAGGGTGCGGCGGTCGAAGCGCGTGTACATGGGGTCAAGGCGGTGGTTGCCCACCTTGCGGCCATTGATATACAGCTCGTACAGGCCGGCCACCGCGATGTAAGCTCGCGCCGACTTGAGGCCCCTAGGTACCTCAAACGTGGTGCGGAAGTACGGAGCCGGCCGCAGGGCCACGTCGCGCGTGTCGCTAATCCAGGCACCCTGCCAGTTCGCTTGGCTCATCAGGCCGGTTTCGAAGCTGGCGACTTGGCTCGCCGAGCTCCTCGCACCAAGGCTGCTCCAGGTTCGCACCCGCCAGTAGTACTTGGTAAATGGCCGCAGCGCGCCCCCTCCGTACGTGACTAGCTGCTGGGCCGAAGCCACCTTGGCGGATGCCCACCCCGGGCTCTTGCCTTGGGCCACGGCCAGCGAATCGGTACCGACGGTGAGCTGATAAGCCGCTTGCGCTGCCCCGCGCCGGCTGTCGCGCAGGCGCCAGGTCAGGCGGGGCCGGGGCGCATCCAGGCCGAGCGGATTGGTCAGGTATTCGCACCGCAGGTCGATGGGCGTGCCAGGTACCTGCGCCCCAGCCGTCGCGGGCTCCAGCCACAAGCTGACACTAACAACCCCCGCCCGGCCAAGCGAAGTACCCCAACTAACCAACGAAGCGCGAGATAGAGACATCATGCAAGAAATGACCAGTACGACCTAGGGGTCAGCGGCGTATTACTGACCTAATTACCAGACAAGGAGTTGAAAGCGGTGCGCGAGTTGCTTCTAGCGGGCATTCGGCGGCTGAATTTAGCCGGGCCATCACCCTCATTTTAGCAGCTTTGAGCGGCTGGGTGCTTGGGGTGCGAGAGGAACGCGCGGTGCTCGCCCGCATCGCCTGGTATCCAGCGCAGGCCTTCGCCCCTCATCGCAACCAGCAGTGTGGCCGGAGCACTCTTGTCGGTTCCGGCCGACCTACATACTCTAGGCACGAAAGTTCTCGCCTAGGTCGAGAAACTGAGCACCCCAAAAAGTTAGCATCCTTTATTCCAGTGGCTTTAGCTCGCCAAATACGGTCGGAATCAGCTCCGCAACGGTGGGATGGATGAAGACATTGCGGCGCATGAAAGCGGCCGTTTGTTGGGCGTACATGGCCGTAATGATGCAATGAATAGCCTCGTCGCCGCCCACGCCCACGATGCTGGCGCCCAAAATCTGGTCGGTTTCGGCATGCACCAGCACTTTGATAAACCCCTGGGTTTCGCCCTTTTCTACGGCCCGGCCCACCTTAGTCATGGGGCGCTTGCCCACGAGGGCGGGCGTGCCGGCGGCGCGCACTTCGGTTTCGGTGAGGCCCACTTTAGCAAAGGGCGGGTCGAGGTAGATAGCTGATACGGGCAGCCGGTCGCTGACGCGGCGCGGGTCGTGGTCGAGCAGGTTGGCGGCCACTATCTCGAAGTCGTTGTAGGCGGTGTGCGTGTAGGCCCCCCGGCCGTTGCAGTCACCTAGGGCCCAGATGCCAGGCACGGCCGTGCGCAGCTCGTCATCGACGGGTACATAGCCGTGCGCATCGGCGTGCAGGCCAGCATTGGCTAGCCCTAGGTCGTCGGTATTAGGCTGGCGCCCCATGGCCAATAGCAAGTGCGAGCCCCGGCTCGGGGTGGAGTCCTCATCGCAGCTCACGTGCACTACTGGCTGGCCATCTTCCTGGGCCAGGCTGATGCACTCGGCCCCCAGGCGCAGGGCAATGCCTTCGCTCGTAAGAATGTCCTGCACGGCTGCTGCCACGTCCTCATCGTCGTGCGGCAGCAGGCGCGGGTTACGCTCCACTAGGGTTACCTCGGAGCCAAGCCGCCGAAACAGCTGCGCAAACTCTAGCCCCACCGCACCCGCGCCCACAATGACCAGGTGCGCAGGCAGCTTCTGCAAGGCCAGGATAGTGCTGCTCGTGAGGTAGGGCACCTGCTCGATGCCGGGCAGCGGCGGGCTCGCGGGCCGCCCACCTACGTTCAGAAAGATATGCTTGGCTTCGAGCACCTCATCGCCCACCTGCATGGTGGAGGCCGATAAAAACCGTGCGGTGCCCGCAAAAACTGTGCAGCCGGGCATGTGGCGCAGCCACTTTTCGAGGCCCTCGCGTGAGGCTTGCACGATGGCATCTTTGCGGGCTTGCACCTGGCCTAGGTCGGCTTTGAACGCGGCTTGTGGCACTAGGCCATACTGGGCGGCGTGCCGTATCGTATGCGCCGCTTTGGCACTTGCAATCATGGCTTTGGTGGGCGTGCAGCCAGTATTGACGCAAGTACCCCCAAAGTTTTTGCGCTCTACTAGCGCCACTTGCCAGCCCGCCGCCGTGAGCCGGCCTGCCAGCGAGGGCCCCGCCTGGCCCGCGCCAATAATTAAGGCATCAAAAGATTGGTTCATAACGCAGTAGCAAACAAGCAGCGTAAAGGCACGCTCGACGCTGGCTCGCCCCGCCAGCTTCGCTGCAAAGTAAGCAACGCAGCTGCCGCTACCTGAGGTACTACCTAGGGTTCAGCGCACCCCCACTGAGCATTCGCCTGCTCGTGATTGACAAATTAGTACGGGTTATTTCTCCTGTCTCTCCAGGGGCTTTTAGCGGCAGCACGCTGGCTTATCGCTTGCTGCGATTGCCAGTAGAAGAGCTTTGTTTTTAAGCATTTTTTAAGATATTCGGATACAATTTTATTTATGATAAACGTTAGACTGTCTGTGCGTTACTTCGTCTGATTTTCAGCCTGTCTCATGAAACACTCTACTACGCTAGGGGTCCTGTTTATGCTAGGAGCGCCGCCGCTATGGGCGCAAAGCACCACCCCAGCAGTAGCGGGCACGGGCGAGCTGCGAGGCAATGTGCAGGATGCCGCCACGCACCGGCCCGTAGAGTACGCCACCGTGCTGCTGCTGCCAGCCACCGGCACCTCTCCCATCGCGAGCACTACCTGCGACGAGCACGGGCACTTTGAGCTGCGCAAGCTGCCGGCCGGCGCCTTTCGCCTACAGGTAAGCTTCGTAGGCTACGCGCCCAGCGTGGCGCCCGTGACGGTGACGAGCCAGGCCACCGACCTAGGAACCCTAACACTGGCGGCCGGCGCCCAAAAGCTCGGCGAAGTAAGCGTGACGGGGCAGCGCCCGCTGGTCGAAACCAAGCCAGACCGCCTCATTTATAACGCCGAGCAGGATGTGACCAGCACCGGCGGCACGGCGGCAGATGTGCTACGCAAAACACCCCTGCTGAACGTGGACGTGGACGGCAACGTGCAGTTGCGCGGCACTTCCAACGTGCGCATTCTCATCAATAACAAGCCCTCGGCCATGCTGGCGGGCAACCTGGCCGACGCGCTCAAGCAAATTCCTGCCGACCAGATTAAGGCCATCGAGGTGGTGACGTCGCCCTCGGCCAGGTACGATGCGGAGGGCTCGGGCGGGGTCATCAACATTGTACTGAAGAAGAACACCTTGCAAGGCACCAATGGCAACCTAGGCGCCAGTGCCGGCAACCGCAACCAGAACCTGAATGGCTCCTTTAATGTGCGCCGTGGCAAACTAGGCGTCAATACCCGGCTCAATGGCTTTTACAACACGTACCCCTACCGCTCTTCGCTGAGCCGCACCGACTTTACGCCGGCTGGCGAGGGGCGATTAACCCAAAACACAAATTCGAGCAGCCAAGGTGGCGGCGGCTACGGACAGGTAGAGCTCACCTACGACCCCTCGCCACTGCACAGCTTCACGCTGAGCGCCGATGGCAACCTCTACCAGAGCAATTCGCCGCAGTACCTTTTTAATCAATACGCGGGCCTGCCGGGCCGCGATACACTGTATACCCGCGACATCCGGCAGCGGTACCTAGGGCGCAACTACGATTTCAACGCTGGCTACACGCGCACCTTCGGCCCCGACCACCCGCGGCGCGAGTGGAGCGTGCTGGGCCAGCACACGCGTAGCACCAACACGGGCAGCTACAACCTGGCGCAGTACCACGCCCCCACCATCGAGGATGGGCCCCTCGAGTACCAGGAGCGCAGCGACAACCGCGCCCGCAACCTCGAAACCACGCTTCAAACTGATTATACCCATCCGTTCACGGAGAAGAACACACTCGAAATAGGCGCTAAGGCCGTGCTGCGCCAGGTGAGTAGCGACTATAGCCTCGACACGCTGCTGACAGCCCAACAGGCCGACTTTGCGCACAGCCCCCGCCGCTCCAATGCGTTTAATTACAACCAAAACGTGGGGGCGGCCTACGGCACCTACAATTTTGCCTGGGGCAAGAAGTACGCCCTCAGCCTAGGTGCCCGCCTGGAGGGCACGTCTATCGAAGGTGAATTTGCGGGAGAAGAAAGCCGCTTCACCAACTCGTATTTCAATGTGCTGCCCAACGTAAGCGCCACCCGCACCCTCAAGGAGCCAGGCCACACGTTGCGTTTCAGCTTTTCGCGCCGCATTCAGCGCCCCAATATCTACTACCTCAACCCGTACGTCAACCAGAGCACCGCCAACAGCGTGTACTACGGCAACCCCACGCTCTCGCCGGAGCTGGCTAGTTCCTATGACTTCAGCTACAGTACGTTTGGCAAGACCAGCTCGCTCAACCTGTCGGCCTACGTGCGCTACACGGGCAACTCGATTGAGCGCTACAACCTGTACAACGAGGCGCTGGCCCGCACCGAATCGACCTACGGCAACCTAGGTTCCAACGCCACCTACGGCCTGAGTGCCTACGGCTCGCTCAAGCCCGTGCAGGCCTGGAACATTAGCGGCAATGCCACCCTCAACTACAACCGCCTGCGCAGCGTGGCCCTCAACCGCACCGCCAGCCAGCTCGCCGTAAACCTGAGCCTGAACACCTCCCTGAAAATGGGCAAGCTGTACACCGCCCAGGCCTACGGCGGCTTTGGCACGGGCAGCGTGCTGCTGCAGTCGCGCTACTCGGGCTACTATTACTATTCGCTGGGCCTGAAGCGGACATTTCTTAAGGACAAGGCCGACCTGACATTCAACGCCAGCAACTTTTTCACACCGGGCCGCGAGTTTCGCAGCAGCACCACAACCGACCAGTTCATCAGCGAAAGCGTCAGCTACCAGTACCAGCGCACGGTGCGGCTCGCGTTCAGCTACCGCTTTGGCCAGCTCGATGCGAATGGCTCGCGCCAGCGTCGCTCCGTTCGCAACGACGACTCGAAGGGAGGCGGCAGTAGCGCGCCCTAGGTGCTAGGGCAGCCTTGCCAAGCGCCTGGCACGACTGACGGGGCATTTTGTCAGTATGTCATAGCTGCCCGGCCAAGTATGCCTAGGGAGTCTAAACATTGGGGACACTTGCCGCAAGGCAGGTTGTTGGAGCCTATTTATGAAGGTGCGCGGTAGCGGGTATAGTATCTTTGGCCCATCCACCTTTGAGGTTGTGCTAGTGCTGAGGCAGTGAGATGCTCATTTTGCTGCTTGCGTGGCACCTAGGCACCTCCCCAAATTTACCGCTGCCCCATGACCCGAACCACCCTGCTTCAGTTGCTTGCTCACCCCGCCGCCCTCACCGGGGCCGACGTGCACGAGCTCGAGCAGCTGGCGCAGGCTTTTCCTTATTGTCAGACGGCACACCTGCTACTTGCCAAAGCAGCGCACGACCAAGGCTCGATGCTGGCCAGCCAGCGCCTGCGCCGTGCAGCGACCTACGCTACCGACCGCGCCCGCCTGCGCCAGCTTATAGAGCTGGCTCCTAGCCCAGTAGCCGAGCCCATCGAGCCTGAGCTTGAGCCAGCTATCGTGGAAGAGCCCGCCCTAGTGGCCGCCGAGCAGGTAGTAGCTACCGACAACCCGGCGCCCTTAGTAGCAACAAACTTGCCCGAGCTACCTGCTGAGCAAGACCTGTCCGAGCTACCCGCCGAGCAGGAAGTAGAAGAACCGGAAGTAGAACAAGACACACAGCAGGAACCGGCCGTCACGCTACTAGAAGTAGAGCACACCGAGCTGCCGCTCCCCGAGGCACCAAGCGCCGAGCCAGAAGTGCCAGCTGTAACTGAGGAAGAGATAGTTGCGGAAGAGCCTGCGCTTGAAGAGGCCGTCGAAGCAGCGGAAGAGGAAGAACTACCCGCGCAGGCACCGCCCATTCGTCCGCCCGCCGAGGCCGAGCTAGCGCACACCGAGTTTGGCTTGGCCGAGGAGGAGCCTGCCGAGATTATTGCCTACACCCTACCCGAGGTGGAGTTGCCTTTGGGTATTACCATCGACGTGCTCTCCTCGCCGCTGCCTGCTTTTAGGGGCGACCCCGACGTGGGCTACGCTCCTACCGAAGGCAGCCGCTTAGGATTTTGCCTGCAAGGGCTGGCTACTGAGTACAGCCTCATGACCGGCCCGGCTGCCCTCCTACCCAGCACGACGCTACCTCCAGCAAGCGAGTTCTTTGCGCCCGATGCCCTAGTACTGGCGCACTTGGTTGCTCATCAGCTACCGGCACCCATTCCCGACGCCAGCGACCTTATTGACAGCTTTTTACGCCGCTCACCTCAGGGTGCCGCCCGCCGACGCTCGTTTTCGGCGCATCATCAGGCGCCCGACGAGGAGCAGGCCGACTTGTCGGGTCCTAGCACCCGCGTAGTACCCGATTTGGCATCCGAAAACCTGGCTCAAATCTTAGTGCGCCAGGGCAAGCTCGAGCGGGCAATTGCAATTTATGAACGCCTCATGGTGAAACACCCAGAAAAAATGGCGTACTTTGCGGCTCAAATTGACTCTTTACGCCCGCAGGCGTAGCTTTTATCTTTCCCATGTTCGTTGCGTTAGTTGTCCTTATCCTGATTGTGTGTCTGCTGCTGGCACTTGTGGTATTAGCCCAAAACCCCAAAGGGGGTGGCCTCAGCAGCCAGTTTGGCGCAGGCGGCGCAGCTAACCTCATGGGCGTGAAGCGAACCGGCGACCTCCTCGAAAAGCTCACCTGGGGCTTTGCTATTGGCTTGATTATCCTGTCGCTGGGCACACACATGATAGGTGGTAGCGAAGGCCCGGCACGTAGCATCAACCAGCAGCGCGCGCAGCAAGTAAAGCTGCCAGCCCCGGCCGCACCTGCTGCCCCGGCGCCCGGCGCAACTGCTCCTACCACTGCCCCAGCTACTCCCCCCCAATCTGGTCAGTAATAGCTTAGTTTCTACCAACAAAAACCAGTGGCGACCGTGACTTCCGCGGCCGCCACTGGTTTTTTTGTTGGTACCTAGGTCACGCTTTAAACCCTGCCCTAGGCACCTATTAGCCGGTCATTTGGGCTTGTAGCCGCCCCAAAAGCCAAGACACTTAGGCCGCTAGGATGGCGCCGCCGGCCCATATTATCCAAACATTTCTGCCAATCCGGCTCTTGCAACTACACATTCTGTCAGGTTTAGCCAGTTGGCACATTTAGTGTCAGTCGGCGCCGTAGGATTCCAAAGTTTTCCGTTTCCCAAAACATCATTCCCACAATTCAACACATGGCACTGAGCATTAAACCGCTGGCCGACCGCGTAGTCGTTAAAGCCGCCGCCGCCGAAGCCACCACCAAGTCTGGCATCATCATCCCCGACACCGC